>Ga0189287_100022_pt1 | contig 280128 bp, 287 predicted proteins | sample UW86minimetaG_FD_130319 | JGI IMG/M metagenome (GOLD analysis project Ga0189287, IMG submission 130319) | Marine microbial communities from the Costa Rica Dome - UW86 mini metaG | ecosystem: Environmental > Aquatic > Marine > Oceanic > Photic zone | place: Costa Rica: the Eastern Pacific... | reverse complement strand
CACCCACTTACCGCCCATTTGCACATACTGGCCGGACGGAGTCTTCTCAATCGCCTTCTTGCCTGCAACCGTCTCCACCTGGGTTACCGGAATGTTGTGTTTTTCGGCAATGCGCTTGTACTCATCCCGACGGGCGCTGTTAATGGCTTCCACCACTTCCTTCGCCTGCCCTTCGGCGCGCACCACTTCCAGATAACCCGTCGGTGTTTCTCCAACCAGCCCCTGCTGCTTGACCGAGTCCAGTTTCTGTTTGGCTTCATCCAGCCCCATGGCAAGCACGGAGGCGCTGATACCGAACGCCAAAACCAGCGCAAACATCTGTATCAATCGTTTCATCTTCAACCCCTCAAACTTTCCGGACACAGTCAGAACAAGCCCTGTTCGCTGAACAGGTCATCCACTTCCTTATCCACTTTCACGTAGATTTCGTGCTGGATTTTCACGTTCAGGTTGACCGTAATCGGCTCCTTTGGCGCCGCCATCTGCACTGTCGGCGTGCAGGCAGCCATCGCCAGAGGAAGCATCAGTATCATCAGTGTTCTTGCCATGGGCGACCTTTCAGGCCACCAGGGCCGCACGAGTTTTATCATGGTGCTTTCTCCTCACCGGATTCCTGCAGCAATTTCCGGACGCGCCTGGTAACAGCTTCATTGACCCTGCCACTCAACTGCAGACTGGTGAGCAGCGCGGGAATGTCTTCCTCAAGATTGACATTGAGTACCACCGGCTGCCCACCCCTCAGGTCCGGATTCTTACCTTCGAGGCGAAGGCCAAGGCTCAACTTACCCTGTTCATCGTAGTCTATCGTGCTGTTGAGGACTGAATAGTGAAAGTTTTGCAACGCCTGGACCACGATGTCCATGGCCTGGTTGCCACCGAGCATCGCCTGGAGCTTGTCCGCCGGCAACTGCAAACGGCCACCAGGATCTATTGCGGAAATACTGCCTGCACTCACCTGCACCCCATCGCCACTGATGCCCAGAGGAACTCGCCCACGAAGCAACCCGCTTCCAGACAGTCCTTCGGCTGGATACACGGCCATCAGACGGCTGAGGGAGACGTCCTCAACCTCCACAGGGATGCGGCCAGACCCACCTCCCAACTCGTACCTGGCGGGAGGCACTCTGAGGGTACCTTCGAGGAACCGGGCCCTGGCCTGCTGAACCTCCAGAGTGCCGGCCAGCAATTCCGTGACCGGCGCGCTGTAATTCCCGGAAAAAAGAACCGAGGTGACGGGAATGCCGGCATTAATCTCGCCAACGGTCATGTCCCTGAAACGGGTCGTAATCCGGGAATTTTCCAGCGATCCTCGCACTTGGCCGGTGAGTCCGGAGACTGCGGTCCGGTTAAAAACACCACCAACACCCTGCAGCTCGGCACTGCCACTGGCGGCAACTTCACCACCCTGACCGGTCGAAACTTCCATCGACAACCGGGCATTGCCAGAATCCACTGTCAGCAGATCCGGCCATCCGACCAGGGTTTCTGCCAGGGCCTGAACGCCCTGTTTACCGTCGATAACAGAGTCGATGGCGACGGATACGCCGCCTTCGGGATTGAGCTGGATATCGAGATCAGCCGTAAAGCCGGACTCGGAAGCCAAGGTGCCCTGCACCCTGAGATCTGCCAGGCGGCCCTTTGCCCTTCCCTGGAAGTTCCACGTTTGCGGCAGTAATTGCGGATGTTCGACGCGCGCGGCATCGACCCTGATGTCGCCATCAATGGAAATGCGCTGCGCCCAGGGGCCATTTGCGCCATAGTTCAGGGTAACCGTTGCGTTGCTGAGATCCGTGCGCAGGTTGTTGAGCGTCAGCGGCTGGTCTACACCGACAAACGTGAGATGTTCCGTCAGAACAAGAGACGAAGGGGCAAAATCGATGGTTGCGACATCACCGTTGGCGGTCACAGAAGGCCGGACATCTGCACGGCTGCCTGTTACTTCCCATCCGCCGGACCGTATATCCGGCAATGCCATACCCACCGAGCTCTGTTCAATGGCAAAGGACCAGCCTGCAACCGCCAGGGGCCAGGCCACCAGAGCCATACCACCGGCCCAGAGAAGCCCGCGGCCGATGCGTTCAGGCTTTACAGACCCTCTACTGGGCAAAACGACGCTCCTGTCGACTCGGTTTACTCACCACGCCAGGACACGCTGTACAGATCGTGCCGGCGGTCCTGAAGGTTTTTAACGGTACCACTGTTGCGGGCAGTGATCAGTACTTCCGGGCGCAGATCCGCAAAGGCAACCGTCTCCACGTTGGGCTCGGTGTCAGCGGCGATGCCATCCCTGGCGAAGGGAAAGTCGCACGGCGTCAGGATGCAGCTCTGGCCGTACTGGATTTCCATATTCGGGACATTCGGCAGGTTGCCGACGTTGCCGGACATCACCACGTAAACCTGATTCTCTACAGCTCTGGCCTGGCAACAATAGCGAACCCGCAGGTAGCTCTGCCGCTCATCGGTACAGAAAGGCACAAAGATGATATGCACCCCCTGGTCCACCAGGTGGCGGGTCAATTCCGGGAACTCCGCGTCGTAGCAGATCAGCACACCGATGGTGCCGCAGTCCGTCTCGATGGCGCTGACCCGGTTGCCGCCCTGAACGTTCCACCAGAACGCCTCGTTGGGCGTCGGATGGATCTTGGGCTGGCTGAACACCTGGCCATCCCTGAGAAACACGTACGCCATGTTCCGGATGGTGCCGTCTTCCTCACGGACTGGCGTTGAGCCGGCGACAATATTGATGTTGTGGCGCAGAGCCAGATCCCGCATCAGTTCACGATAACGCTCTGCGTAGTGGGTGACTGCGGCAAAGGTCTCGGCTGGGCTGCCCTTGCGGGCTTCGATGGAAAGCAGTTGCAGGGTGAACAGCTCGGGGAACACCACAAAGTCGCCCTTGTAGGTGGAAACAACATCGACAAAATAGCGGACAATCTCGCTGAATTCGTCGAACGATCCCACCGGGCGTTGCTGGTACTGAACCGTGCCTATGCGAACGGTATCGCGCATGCGTTGACCGTAGCGCTTCCGACGGCCGTTGTTCTCCGACTGGGGTACTTTCGGGTTACGCCAGACCAGATGAATACCATAGCCCATGGAATCGTGGTCGGCATCGAGATAATGCGGAATAATTCCGTGCACTTCGAAGCCCTGATGAAGCTGGAAGGAAAGCACCGGATCCTTCTGTTCCTTGCTTCGAATGGCCTCCACATATTCCTCGACGCTCGTGAACTTCTTCAACCGCTGGCGCAGGCTCGGCAAACGGCCGGCAAACACCACGCCCTGCAGGTTCAGGGCCTGGCATAACTGCTTGCGCTCATTGTAGAGCCGCTCCCCAATGCGGTAACCACGGCATTCCGGATCAACACAGACTTCCATCCCGTACAACCAGTCCCCCTCCGGGTCATGCCGCGAGGCATAACCGTTACCGGTGATGGAGGTCCAGTCGTGGGCAGCGAGTGCGATCTCTTCCGCAATCCGAAACGTGGCGCAGTAGCCGACCACGGTGTCTCCGAGCATGGCAACAAACTGGCCGTCGGGAAAGGTATTGATCTGCCCGGTCAACGGCCCCTTGGTATAGCCGTACATGCCCGTGCCTTCATAAACCCGGCGACTGAGCTGGATGATGCCTGGGATATCTGCAAGCGTGGCATTGCGGACGTACAGACGCTGATCAGGATCGGAAAACGGGGGGCACATAGACACCTCAGGAAAGGCGTTGATTTCCCCTCATCTTTGGTGGGACGACAGGGATTCGTCAAGACAAATCGGCTATCCGGCGTTGCGCAGGGAGAAGCGATCGACCACTGAATACACGGAACCGGCCGGGCCAGGTTTGCTTTCGAAAAGCACAAATTCAGTAACCTGGAACTGGCCAAATCCATTGTCACCATATTCAACCAACAACGGTTCAACAGAACCCGGCTGGCGTTTGAAACGGGCCAGCGTAATGTGCGGGCGAAATGCCCGACGTTCAGCCACAAAGCCCAGACTCTCCAGTCGCCGCCCGAGAGTCTGGTGCAGCGCAGCCACCGGTGCCGCCGGCTGAACACCGGCCCATAGATTCTTCGGCCTTTCGGGCTGGCCGAAACAACCAACGCCGGCAACCTCAAGCGGGAAGGATTCCGAATCTATCTCACGGGCTGAACTGGCTACGGCTTCGAGACCTTCCCCGCTCACCTTCCCCAGAAACAGGAGGGTGATGTGCAATTGCTCAGCACTCTGCCATCTGGCGCCTGTCACCGGTGATCTGACCTTCAACAACCGGGCCTTGATTTCAGCCGGAAGCTCCAGCCCGAAAAAAAGCCGTGGCAACGCTCTATTCCTCGTAGATCATCTTGCGCACCATGCCGCCATCGGCCACAAAATTCTGGCCAGTGATAAACGAGGCCTCCTGCGAAATGAGGTAGGCCACCAAGGAGGCAATATCCCCAGGTTGCCCTACCCTGCCCGCCGGGTGCTGCAGGTGGTCGTTTTCGGAAAGCGGTTCAACCGGCTCTGCGCCGCCCTGCCAGGCCCGGGTATCGATCCAGCCGGGACTGATGCAGTTAACGCGGACATCGGGCCCCAGGCTCACAGCAAGGGCATGAGTGAGTGCCACAATGCCACCCTTGGTAGCGGCGTATGCCTCGGTGTCCGGCTCGGACTGAAGCGCCCTTGTGGAGGCCATATTAACGATAGCGCCTTTCGTTTTTCGAAGGTGCGGCACCGCATGCTTGGTGACCAGGAACGGCCCGGTCAGGTTCACGTCCAGTCGGCGCTGCCACTGATCCAGGCTCAGTTCCTCAATCGGCCCCGTCTCGGGGTTGGCGATTCCGGCATTATTGATAACGGCGTCCAGACGGCCGCCCCAGCGAAGGGCTTCGGCAACGATGCGCTCCACATCGGTTTCCGAAGCCACATCGCCGGGCAGAAAGTGCAGTGCATAATCTGCACCGGCGGCCAACCGCTCACCGACGGCACTGTCGGTGTCACAGAACGCCACCTTCCAGCCAGCAGCGGCCAGGTGAAGCACAATGCCCCGGCCGATGCCTTTGGCGCCGCCGGTCACCAATGCGACGCGATCGGTTTGACTCAAAACAACCTCCGTTACGACCGCCCCTACCGGTTACTCAACCTTGGGCGTGGGCCGGACAAGAATTTCATTTACATCGACATGTGCCGGCTGAGCCACGGCATACATGACCGCATTGGCAATGTCCTCCGGCTTCAATGCATGGCCAGGACGTTCATCAAAGAAGGGCGTGTCCACCATGCCCGGTTCGATCAGGGTAACGCGGATACCGGAGCCACGGAGCTCCTCACGAACACCATAGCCAATGGCGGTTACCGCCCATTTGGTCGCACTGTACATGGAACCGGGAATGGTGGCACGGCCTGCCGCAGAGCCGGTTAACAGCAAGTGGCCCTTGCTCTCTTTGAGCGCCGGCATGCAATGCTGGAGGGTCAGGCCCACACCGTAGATATTGGTCAGGATCATATCCTTCCAGACGTCCGGGTCAGCACCGCTGAATCCGCCAGGCTCACCACCGCGGCCGGCGTTGGCAAACACCGCATCAATGCGGCCAAAGGTTTTCAGGGCCTGGTCGACCATGTTTTTCTGGTCATCACCGCTCTGGACGTCGCACTGGACCGTCAACACCTTTTCTTCGCCACCCAGCTCCTGCTGCAGGCCTTTCAGTTTGTCTTCAGAGCGCGCGGCCAGAACCAGCCGATAGCCCTGTTTCGCGGCCGCTCGCGCTGTTTCCGCGCCGATGCCTGACGACGCGCCAGTAATCAGCATTACAGGTTGATCTGCCATAAGCTTTTTCTCCTGTTGCTTGGGAAGTGTGGCTAGGGCTACGCCCGGTGACCCCAGACCGATCAGTCAGTAGATCTGCAGCAGGATGAGAGCGACGATGGCCAGGGCCAACAGAAACCAGCGGGCGTAGTGGTCGGGGCGATCCTCTTGGTCGCTGGCAGCCCGGCTGAGACTGCTGCCTGACGTCTGCTCATACTCGGACACCAGTTGCCGCGCCCGGTAGAGATCCTCATCATCGACATGCACGTTGCTGAAGCCCGCGGCACCAATATCACCCATGGCACCCTGAAGGTAATGGCCTCCGACATGGGCTTCAATACCGTTGGCTTCCAACAGACCAGCCACAATGTGGGCTTCGGTTATGTCTCTGGCCCGATAGGCTATTTGCAACACGCAACTCCTTCTGTGACCGTTCCGGGCAGAACCGGGACAAATCTGCGAGTATCATTTGAAGGATAGTTCGACCTGCCCGGTGGGGCCAATAACATACGGATCGACCATGCTCTGGATTATTCTCGCCATCATCGTGTTCATCGTTGCCGCAACCCTGCTTCTGTTCCGGCTTGAGGATCTGTCTCATCTGGATCGGGATGATTACCCGATCAAAGACGCAACACCAAGCGAAGCCAACCGGGAAGTGCTGGGACGCATCCGCGAGCTTGGGCAATCTTCAAAAGGCCTGCGCGGCAAGGCGCGGCTGATGGCGCTCCGAAAACACATGGACGGGCTGAGTGAAGGCATTGAACTCGCCTCGGAGCTGCGCCATTGCGAGTCACCCCGTGGCGAATGGGTTCTCGCCCCGGGATGTGATACCCGCCGCCGAATCCTGTACATTCATGGTGGCGCCTGGGCCGCTGGCAGCCCCAGAAGCCATCGGGCCATTACCGACCGTTTATCGCAGATAACCAGAGCCGCAGTGTTCGCACTGGACTACCGTTTAATGCCGGAGAACCGGTTTATGGACGGTGTAAGGGATTGCCGCGAAGCCTATACATGGCTCCTGAAACACGGCCCTGATGGCGCCGAACCGGCTGATTTCATGGTGGTCGCCGGGGATTCTGCCGGCGGTAGCCATACTCTCGGGCTGATTGCGTGGATTCGTGACAATGGCCTGCGCCAGGCGGATGCCGCCATCGCGTTCTCACCATCCACCGATCTGACCCTGACCGCGCCGAGCAACCGCAACAACATCGGTACCGATCCACTGCTCGGGCCTGTGTTTGGTGGCCTGTCGAAAATCCCGCTGCCGGTCATCTGGTGGGCCACTCTGGCGGCATTCCGGGTCTCCCCGACCAGCCCTGTCGCCTCACCATTACGCGGGAATCTGAAGGACCTGCCCCCAACGCTGATACAGGCCAGCGACACCGAGATGCTGCTGGACAACGCCCGGCGTTACGCCGCGCGGGCAGAAGCAGCAGGTTCTCCGGTTACCCTCCATACCTGGCCGGGAATGGTGCACGTATGGCAGATCTTTGTGCCCTTACTTCCCGAAGCGGAGGAGGCTTTCGATGACATCAGGGCTTTCCTGGAGCAGCTGGAGTCCCGGGGTAGCGCACAGGCTTCGGCCTAAACCTGGACCTTGCCCCGCAGGGCCTTGGTTTTTCCTTTTTTGGTCTTCTTGTCCACACGCTTGCGCTGTGAGGACCGGGTCGGTTTGGTGGGACGTCGGGCCTTGCGGGGTTTGACGGCCTCCTGGATAAGCTCTTTCAGCCGCTCCAGCGCATCCTCCTTGTTTAACTCCAGGGTTCGGAAAGATTGCGCCTTGATGATCAGCACACCCTCTTTACTGATTCGCTGATCATTGAGCGACATCAGTCGCTCCTTGTAGAACGGTGGCAGAGAGGAGTTAGGAATATCGAAGCGCAGGTGCACCGCGGAGGCGACTTTATTCACGTTCTGGCCACCGGCACCCTGGGCCCGGATCTGGGTGATTTCGATTTCCCAGTCAGCAAGTTCAACAGCGTTGGATAGTTTCAGCATCTGCTAAGGTTAACAGAATCCAGAACCGTGGGCTTTCAGCACCGGGATTTGTGTGAGGAACAACCAGTTATCATGTGCGGACGATTCACCTTTTATACCCCACCCGACACCCTGATCCTCGAGTTTTTTCCCGAGGGCATGGAGGTGGACGGGCATTTTGACCCCGGCTACAACATCCCTCCCGGCACAGGTATTCCCATGATCCGGATGAGCATGAACGGCAGCCTGATCATGGCTCACTCCCACTGGGGCTTCCGGCCGGCCTGGGCGGATCAGAAAGCGCCGGCTCCGATCAATGCCCGTGCAGAGACAGCAGCCACATCAGAATACTTTCGGGACGCCTTTGCCCATCACCGTTGCCTGATACCGGCCAATGGCTGGTACGAATGGCAACAAACGGAACATGGCAAAGAACCTCACTACATAACGCCAGCGAATTCCGGGAAGTATCCGGCGATTTTCTTCGCCGGCCTCTGGACCCCGAGAGAAGGCGACGAGACCACCGCCTGCGCCATCATCACCGAACCGGCCAGCGAACACCTGAAGCATATCCATGAACGTCAGCCCGTGGTGCTTGATCCGGCCTGTCTGAGGGACTGGCTGAATCCGGAAATCACCGACCGGACACAATTGCGGACAGTGACCCATCGCCTGGATCCTGGACAGCTGAAAGCCATTCCCGTTTCGCCGGAGGTGAATAATCCGAGGCATAACTCGCCGGACCTAATCCGGGAAGCCTGAGGCCTGTAGTAATCCTCTAATACCCGCTTCTTCACCGACGCTGATACTGTTTCCAGACTTGGCACGACAATCACAAGGAGACAGCCATGAGCGGGAAGAAGATTCTGATGATTACCGGTGACTTCACCGAAGATTACGAAACCATGGTGCCGTTCCAGGCACTGCAGGCCGTCGGGCACACGGTTCACGCTGTCTGCCCCGACAAGAAAGCCGGCGACACGGTTGCCACCGCCATCCATGATTTCGAGGGAGACCAGACCTACACCGAAAAACCGGGGCACCGGTTCGCCCTGAACGCGGATTTTGACGGGCTGGACCCCGCGAACTACGACGCATTGGTGGTGCCCGGCGGTCGCGCACCTGAGTACCTGCGGCTTAACCAGGATGTACAGAATCTGGTTCGCCATTTTTTCGAGACTGACAAGCCAGTGGCAGCGATTTGCCATGGTGCCCAGCTGTTGGCCGCAGCCGGGGTTCTGGAGGGGCGCAAATGCTCGGCCTATCCTGCCTGCCAGCCGGAGGTGGAACTGGCCGGCGGCACGTTCGCCGGTATCGAGGTTGATCAGGCGGTCACCGATGCTAATCTGGTAACAGCGCCTGCGTGGCCCGCTCATCCGGCCTGGCTGGCGCAGTTTTTCAAGCTGCTGGATCAGTAATGCAAACGGGGCCGGCCCTCCGGCCCCGCCACGCTCTCAGGGAGGCCCGCATGTGCAAGCTCTTTATCAACGCCGATCCGGAGCTTTGGGTCAGCCGGACCCACTCCCTGCGAATCGATGGCATGGTGACCAGTGTGCGAATGGAAAACGCCTTCTGGCAGGTACTGGCCGAGCTGGCCGAACGGGATGGCATGAACCTGCCCCAGATGATCACACGGCTTTACCACGAATCCATTGATGCCGGCCACGACCTCGGTAACTTCACGTCCTTCCTTCGGGTGTGTGCGCTCCGCTATCTGGAGCTCCAGCTGAGCGGCGACGTTCCCCGGGATACCCGGGTTCCGATTGCCTCGCTGGATGCAGACCGCATTCTTGCCAGCAAATCCGGTGAGCCGGCAACACCGGAGGTGGTAACCAAGGCCAGGCACTGATCAGAGGAGACCAGTCAGCGCTGGCGTCCCTGACCCGCCTGTTTTGCCTTGATATCCCGGGTGTCTGCGGTTTCTACAACCTCCTGAAGATTCCGCCTCGGAGCCGCGGGCAAATCTGTCGCCGGGTAACCCAACCTGAGCAAAATCTGCGGGAACCCCGAACGCCCGAGGAGGTGCTGGAGTTTCGGGCGAAGCACGGCGACCTGAATTGGCTGGTTCAGATAGGAAGCCTGCAGCCCCTGCCCCAGGGACCGGAGCAAAACCCGCTCCAGCGCCTGCCCTGCCTTCAGCCAGTCTTCTACGCCATCCCCGGCCGTTCCCAACGCAGCAATCACGGGTGATTCATCCGCCAGTTGCCGGTCCTTGGCGCCAACGCCGTTGCCCATATCAAATGTGCGCACCACCAATTGGGCCACGGGCGCAACCATGCCGGGAACCGTCAAACCGTCACCCTTGCGGCGGGGATGCATCCAGGCAGCCAGCTCCCGTCGCCAGCTCGGGTTGGACCACTGGGCAGCGTCGCCCTCCGCCACAAGATCGGCCACCTGATGACGCGCATGCTCCGATTCCAGAACCTGGAACCATGCTCCTTCGGTCTCCGCCGACTCCTCAAGGATGCCCAGCACCTCGGAAGGCACCTGCTTTGGCTCAAAACGCTTGCGATAGGTGCGTCGCCTGGCAATCGCCAGGAACAGTTCCGTTTGCCGGCCCTCCTCCCCGGATACCGGTGAAAACGAGACGGTCGCCAGCAGATCCTCGTCGCCCGGATCCGGCAAAAGCTGGCATTCGGTATTGAATCCTGCATGAGCAGCGGCAATCCGAAGATTAAACAGGGCACACCCGCAGCTGATGGTGAGTTCCCGGTCGTCGGGGTCGTTGACCGGCAATGCCCGTAACCGGTCCGCAAACAGGGAAATCCCGGTTTGGCCGAGTTCAAATCGCCAGGGCTGGGTGTTGTGGCTTGATGGCGCCAATGTTGCGCTCTCGAGGATGGCCGCCAGGGTGTCTCGCGGTATGGGGGTGTTGCGTGTTCCTTCGCTCATTGCAGCTCTCCCGAATGGTCTCGTGACAGACTATTCCTGCGTGAAAGGAAAAGATAGCCGGTGATGCCCGGCGACATCGTTGAGCCGCATCAACAAAATCTCACGCTCCGTAACCTGACATTCCCGGGCGCGACAATTAAAGTGAAGACAGTGAAAACTTGCACAGGGTCTGAGATGCGTTATTCCTTCAGAAACATCTTATTTCTGGCATTCGTGGCGCTTGCGCTCGGCGGTTGCGCCAGTAGCGGAAAGCTGCAGTCGGGTTCTACGCCTGGACTACAGACCGTTCCTGTCGAGGCATCCAGTTCGGAAAAGGCCCAAAAACTCTGGCAGGTGTTCGAGCGTTACCGGGGCACCCCCTATGAATACGGTGGCACCTCCGGCAATGGCTTCGATTGCTCAGGATTCATTCTTACCGCCTACCAGGAAGGTCTGGGCAAACAATTACCCAGGACAACGACTCAAATGCTTGCCAGTGGTGACGTGGTTCATCCCGGCGAGATTCGACCGGGCGATGTGGTGTTCTTCCGGATTGGCGGAAAGGAACAACACGCCGGTATCTATATGGGCGGGGACCGCTTTATCCACGCATCAACATCGGCCGGCGTAATCCAGTCCTCGATCAGCGGCTACTACTGGAAAGGCCGCCTGACCGAAGCGAGACGCTTTGACTGAGCCAAGCTGAACAGCCCGCTTCAACGCTTTTTCCGGCGCACATAGAGTACTTTGTGGACGCGCGCGACGAGCTCACCGGATTCATCAACAATATCCACGTCCCACTCTGGCAGCATTTTGTCTCCGTTTGCCGTTGCGGCGCGGATCTCTTCAACACGCTCATCGGTCAATTCAAAGCGTGCCATCACTTTGCCCTTGCCGGGACGGATAAAATCAATACTCGCCGATTTATCCCACACGATGTAGTCATTGCCCAGCCGTCGCATCAGCAGCAGCATATATATGGGATCAACCATGCTGTAGAGCGAGCCGCCAAAGTGCGTGCCCACGTAATTGGTGTTGTACCAGTGCTGGCCCATCTCCACCCGGGCCGAGCTGAAATCCTCGGCAATGTGGGTCACCCGGATTCCAGCACCGATGTAGGGAGCAAACGTGGAAAGAACACGGCGCATGGCCCCGGCACTGGCAAGCCAGCGACGTAGAGTGGCGTTCATCAAACATCCTCGATGGTATAAATGACTGCAAATTCAGTAGCACGCTATCTTCCAATCCGACGCGCGCCGATGCAAGAAATTCATACGATCGTTTGAATATTAAAGACCACTGAACGTGAGATGCAGGGCGATGGCGGCCATCATGATTCCAATGACACCATCGATAATCCGCCAGGCCAGCGGCCGGGAGAGAATGGGCGCCAGCGCCGAGCCGCCCCAGGCAAGCAGGCCGAACCAGAGAATCGAGGCACTGCTCGCACCGGCCACAAAGGTGGTCGCGTCCTCTTGCTGGGCTCCGATGGCAGGAATCAACAGCAGCGTATCCAGATAAACCTGAGGGTTGAGCAGAGTGACTGCCAGGGTCGTGAACACCACGGCTTTAAGGCTTCGTTTGGTTACTTCACCCGCTTCAAGAGCCGCTCTGCCGCGGCTGGCGCGAACGAAGGACTGAATCGCCAGCCAGCCAAGGAAGGCCACACCCAGCCACCGGAGAATCTCCAGGGCCTCAGGCATGGCCATCAGGGCAGCACTGATGCCGAACATGCCCAGGGTAAACAGGGTGATATCGGCCACTATGCACAGCCCGGCTGACCACCAATGATGTTCCCGGCGTATTGCCTGGCTCAGCAGGTAGGCGTTCTGCGCTCCGATCGCCACGATAATGCCGCCACACACAATCAGACCGGTCAGGTAACTCTCAAGCACGTGAATCTCTCCTTAATGAATGGCGCAAGGTTACCGCTTCCCAGCTATACTTGAAATTCATACTCATAATGCTGCATCAGTTTTACTTATGATTGACTACAAATTGCTGGAAGCCCTGGCGACGGTCATTGAGTGCGGAGGATTCGAACGTGCCGGCCTGGCGCTCGGGCTGAGCCAGTCGGCCATTTCGCAGCGAATTCGCACCCTTGAAATCCGGCTCGGACAACCGGTTCTGGTGCGAAGCCCGGCACTCAAGGCCACACCGGCCGGACAGCGTCTGCTCAACCACGTTCAGCAAGTGCAATTGCTGGAGCGCGACCTGACCAAGTCCATCCCGGCACTCTCGGAACCCACAGCAAGACTGCGCATCGCGCTGAATGCCGACAGCCTGGCCACCTGGTGGGCGGCCGCGGTAGGCAACTTCTGTGCGGAGGAGACCCTGCTGCTGGATCTTGTGGTCGAGGACCAGGACATTGGCCTTCGCAGGATGCGGGAAGGGGATGTGGCTGCCTGCCTGTGCAGCAGCCCCCAGCCTGTTGCCGGTGCCCGCTGCGTGCCCATTGGCACGATGACCTACATGCCACTGGCAACTCCGGACTATGTGCGCCGATACTTCGGGAAAGGCCTGAGCGAAACCAGCCTGAAGAATGCCCCGGCCATTGTTTTCGGGCCGAATGACCAACTGCAACACCGGTTCCTGGCCCAGTGCGGCTATCACGGCACCTTCCCCCACCACCTTTGCCCATCCTCGGAAGGTTTTGTGAAACTGGCGCTGGCCGGCATGGGGTATGGCATGATTCCGGAAATGCAGGCCCGCCCGGAAATATCTGCCGAGCGCCTGGTGAGCATCGCGCCTGAACAAACCCTGGAAGTGCAGCTATACTGGCACTTCTGGCGCCATGGCGGCGGCGTGATGGACCGTCTGACCAACGCCTTGCGGTCTGCGGCCACGTTGAATTCAAACGTGTAAACAGGGGGAGCAACGATCAGTATGAAGCACCTTGTGGCGGTTTACGGCACGTTGAAACGTGGCCGGAACAACAGCCATATTCTGCGAGGCGCCCGGCTTGTCGGGACAGACTGGATGCCCGAACTGAGCCTGTATCACCTGGGCCCCTACCCGGGTGCCATAGAGGAACCTTCCCCGGGCGTCCGCGTGGAAGTCTATGCGGTTACCGATACGATGCTGAAAGCACTGGACGAACTGGAAGACTTCTTTCCTGAACGCCCGCAAAGCAGCCTGTATATCCGCCAGACCATGGACACTCGCCACGGGTCTGCCTGGGTGTACATTTACAATCGGCCGGTTAAAACGATCCAGCGGCTGCGCTCCGGGAGCTGGTAGACCATAGCCCACACACCTTCACCATAAGGACACCAGATTGGACCTGACAACGCCTGCCCTGCTCTTCCCGGCGATTTCACTGCTGTTGCTGGCCTTCACCAACCGGTTTCTGGTGTTGGCGCAGCTGATCCGCCAACTCAAGCAGATGGACACCGAGGAAGACCACGCCCTGATTGCCCGACAGATCGGCATGCTGCGCAAACGGATTGTGCTGACCAAACGCATGCAGGCGTTCGGCGTACTCAGTTTCTTCCTGTGTACGGTTTCCATGTTCCTGCTTTTCCTGGGTGCCGACCTGCCGGGGGTGATCGCGTTTGGCGCCAGCCTGGTACTGCTGTCTTTCTCGCTGCTGTACTCGCTGTACGAAATCCAGATCTCAACCAATGCCATCAATGTCGAGCTGGCCAGCTTTGAGGCCCGCAAGAGTGCCGGCCGGGAAGATGTCGACTATTCGTGAGGCCTGTTTGCGCCGGAATTCACGACCCGGACACCAAACCAGCGCGGAAACCGGAGCAGACAAAACAGGGCAATCATGTCGTAAAGGGCGTGCCAGACCATGACCAGAGCAAGGCTTTCGGATAACAGGTAGGCCGCCCCCAGAACCATGCCAAGGCCGGTAGCCACCAGAAAATAGGTAAATGAGACATAGTGCACCAGACCGAACAACACCGATGCCGCAAGCACGGCCGTTACAGGGTCCGTCTTTGTCATCAGCCAGCCCTGGATTGCGCCCCTGAATAACAGTTCCTCACCGACTCCGGCCAGGAGGGATAGCAGAATGAGTACAGCCGGGGAGTAGCTGGAGGCAAAGTCATACAAACCCTGCATCTGCCGCTCGAGGTTCTCCGGGAACAAGCCGGGCACCCGCGTAAGCAACAGCAAAACGGCGTAGGTAAGAGCGGCTCCAACCGTCCCCAGGAAGATGCTGGGCCACAGGCCTGGCCCAACATGCAGCACCGGAATTCCGAATAGCAGTATCGCCACTAATCCGATAACGCCAATGGCGCCCTGGAATAACAGAGCGGCATTGGAGGACATACCCGAGTTTCGTCGTTTACCCAACGCCATTTACTGGTCGAACAAGGGCTTCACTGGAAACAGCGCATCGTATTTTGGCGCCTGCTTCTGGGCTTTGGCCTGGAACGATTTCATCATGTCCGTCGGGCGGAACATGCCGGCCTGCCAGGTGGCCATATACTTGAGGCTGTCTTCCACACTGTGGTCGCGACTGTAATTGAGCATTTCCTTGCAGCCAGTTACGGCCAGAGGAGAGTTCGCCGCAATCTGGCCGGCAATGGCCATAACGCCTGCCAGCATGGATTCCTGGTCGGCGTAAACGGCGTTCACGAAGCCTAGATTCTGCGCTTCAGTGGCGGAGAATTTTCGGCCGGTGTAGGCCAATTCACGAACCACGCCCTCGGGCATCAGTTTGGGCAGGCGCTGGAGCGTGCCGACGTCGGCGGTCATGCCCAGCTCGGTTTCCTTGATGGTGAAGTAGGCATCTTCCGTGCAATAACGGCTATCGGCGGCACACACCAGATCCAGAGCGCCACCGATACAGCCACCGTGGATGGCTGCCAGCACGGGAAGCCGGATTTTTTCCAGAGAGGTGAGAGTATCCTGCAACTGCAGCACAACTCTGCGAAGGTTTTCCGCCATGCGCCCGGGGTCACCGTTCATGGGCACGGCTTTGGGATCGCTGAATACACCCAGATCCATGCCCGCAGAGAAGTGTTTGCCGGTGGAGGAAATGACGATCACGCGGGCATCGGTGTTGGCCTCAATATCCTGCATGCACCGGGGCAACTCGAGCCAGAACGCCTTGTTCATGGTGTTCAGGGCCTCCGGACGACTGAACTGAACGTGGGCGATGTAGTCTTTAACCTCAATCGAAAAACTCTCGTAACTGGACAACTCAGACAAGACAGCACTCCTTATATAAATGTCGCTAACCGGCTCATTAGCGGTCGCCCCGGCTAATGTATCGTCAATTCTGCTACCTTCGTATTATGGCGAACAGAGAGACGACACGTTAACCCGAAAAGGCCTGGTATGGAATTCACCTTCCTCGGCACGTCAGCCGGAACGCCGACAAAATCGCGCAACGTAACCGGTCTGGCGCTGAGCCACGGCGGACCAAAACACTGGTACCTGATTGACTGCGGTGAAGGCACCCAGCACCAGTTGCTGAGAACCCATCATTCCGTGATGCAGCTGCAGGCAATATTTATCACCCACATCCATGGCGACCATACGTTCGGGCTGCCGGGACTGCTGACCAGCGCCTCCATGCTCGGCCGCACCGCTCCTTTGTACCTGGTTGCGCCAAGACCGGTAAAAACCTTCATAGAGGCCGCCATCGGTAATAGTGACTCCAGCCTCAGTTTTGAATTGAGATTTTTCGATTCCGAAGCAGAGAACTTCCACTGGGAAGACGACTCCCTGTCGGTAACTGCAGTCCCCCTGTCCCATCGTGTCTCCTGCAGGGCCTTTGTGTTCACGGAAAAGAATCTGGAACGCCAGCTGGTCCGGGACAGGCTCGAAGCGGATGGTATTGAGGCCGGTCCCGCCTGGGGCCGCCTGCAACAGGGCGACGACGTGGTACTGGAAGATGGGCGCCTCGCCCGTTGTGATGATTACACCCGAATTGCCAGAAAACCTCGCAAGGTTATCGTAGCCGGCGACAACGACCAGCCCGACCTGCTTCTGGCAGCGTGCACGGGTGTTCAGGTGGTCATCCACGAAGCGACCTACACCCAGGAAGTCTCTGACCGGGTCGGACCCTGGCCGCAACACAGCTCCGCTGCCCAGGTAGCCCGCTTCGCCGAGGCCGCAGGCGTTCCCAATCTCGTCCTTACCCACTTCAGTTCCCGTTACCAGTTCAATCCGGATGCTTATCCGCACATTGGTGAGATCGAATCCGAAGCCAAAGGCATTTATCGGGGAAACCTTTATCTGGCAAAGGATTTTGCCTGTTATGAGCTCAACAGGGATCTGATGCTGAAGCCCATCGAGCGTCTATAATACAGGCGTGGATTAAACGAGCCGCCCAAGCTTATATGTGTCGCTTTTATAGATTCACTTTGCGTTTGCTGAAGTTCAAATTAAACTGAACCCACAATAAATTGAACAACGATTCATTTTTCACTGCTCAGGAAGGCGGTCAATGACCCGGCTCAACGCAAAACACTCCAGACTCAGCAAGGATGCGGTTGTCGTCGCGCCCGGCCTCATTCCCTGTGGCTGTGTCATTGACAGCGTGGCTCTGGGTAAAGAAGGGCTGCGCCTCACCCTGAAGCACTTTTCGTCGCCCGCGGTACTCGACCAGCTGTCATCGTCTGCCGCTGCACAGACCGATCTTCATGTTTTCCTCGATAATGACCGTGAAAAACAGCATATCCATTACAGAGGCACGGTTCAGGTTGGCCGCAGTAGCGGCATTTCGCTGGACATAGCTGGGAACACCGAGGAACTCAGCAACGACATTGAGCGTTTGTTACAGCACACTGGAACGAATCGGCTCGAAGCCGCGACTCCGGATCCTTCACTGAAACAGCTCTACCACCAGCATTGCCGTCGGCTTCTGGAACAGTTGCTTCCGGAATTTATGGAAGGCACCTTCGAGGGCATTGAAGCCGACCTGGAAGAGGCTGCAGAGCTGCGTGAGATTACCCGGCTCAAGGACATGCGCTTCATTTTTCAGAGTCGCCAGCAACGAATGCTCCAGGATTTCCAGGCCCAGTTCCAGGCCAATCAGGCAACCCTTGAGCCCGCCGCCGAGTCCCGGGCCGGCAACAAGGAGTTGCACCTGCTGCAACAGCACGAGTTCGAAGACTGGCTGGACCTGCAGGCCATCGCCACCCGCGTAAACAAAGCAAATACCGGGGCCAACTTCCTGCTCAACCAGTTTCTCAACCAGATTTTCCGACAGGACGTCAACGATGACAACAATCCTCTGACGCCCCGGGCCCTGTGCGTCTGCCTGCAGTATATGGTCGATCATCTGGGCATTGCGCGGGAGCACCGCCTGACCATCTATCGCGCCTGGGAAAATGCTCTGGTCCGGGTCTGGCCCGCGGCCATCCGGTCACTGATCAATGACTGCCGACGAGCTGGCCTTGAGGCCATAGATATCACCGAGCTACCCGCAAACTGGTCACTCCGCGACCGGGAGCACGCAACGGACGACTCGGGTTCAGCGACGGCAGCCACAGAAGACTCATCCGAAGAAACTCCGGAAACCAATCACGCCAGGCACGAGGCGTCCGGGCCGCCTTCGGTTGGTCGTTCCCTTTTTCAATTGATGGCACTGGAGTCAAACCCCTCGTCTGAAGTTTCAGACTGGGAGGAGCCCAATCCAAGGCTTTCGGAAAACCTCCGCTCCCGGCGCCGGGAACTGCTGGACCGGTTGCACGGCGACGAGCCCGATATGGCGGGACTGCTTCGGGAACTGGCCAACTCGGACTCCGACCTGGCCAGCTCCCTGGATCACACGGCCGTTGAGAAGGCCAACCTGGTGGACCGACTGTTCGAGCCTCTGAAAACCCACGATGAACTCTCGGGCTCGCTTCGCCACCAACTGCAAAAGCTTCGACTACCCGTATTCGAGACGCTGGTTGAAACACCGGATTTTCTGAATGCCGGCGACCACCCGGCCCGGGATATCATCAATAACCTGATGCACATCTGTCTTGCCGAGAGAGCCTCAAGCAAGAAGCTGGAAGCAACGGTTGCCGATATCGTTGAGGAGCTGACAGAGATCGAGGTATCGGATCCGGACCTGATGGGAAGCCTGGGCGAACGCCTGAAACAGCTTGTCGAGCGTCAGGACCAATCGTTTCTCCGCAACTCGGAACGGCTGGCAAAAACCCTGGAGGGCAAGGAGCGCCTGCGCCTTACCCGCAAGGAGGCAAGGCAGAGGCTGAACTCGCTCTTGAGCAACAGACAGGTTCCGAACATTCTGATCCGCATTCTTCAGGCGGGCTGGGAGCAGTTGATCGTACTGACCATGCTGAGAGAAGGTCCGGAAAGCCGGCATTGTGAGGAACTGCTTGATGTGGTTGCACAGCTCCAGGCCTGGCTTTCGCCTGCCGACACCTCCGAAGAGCTGGCATTTGAACGGGAGCTGGAGAGCAGCGTCATGCTGCAGTTCATCGAGCGGGAGCTGAAAACCGCCGGGGAATTCTCGCGCGTAAGGCCGGTTATTGACGAGCTATCCGGAATTCTCGAGGGCAACGGGGAAGCAGAAACCACATGGGTTGATGAGTACGGTGACGCCGATGAAGCGCCGGCCCCGCTGCCACCGGAGCTTGAAGACAGTCGTTGGGCCTCAAGGGCAAAGGAGATTTCCGTAGGCGACTGGGTTGAGGTTCGTCTGGATACCGGCGAGACCCGCCGGTTGCGGCTGGTGTGGGGCAGCGAGGATTCACTCAGGTTTGTTTTTCTTTCGCCCAAAGGCATGAGCGAGGTCAGTTACGGATTTCCCGAGTTTGTGCAGAAACTCGCTGAAGGCGAAGCCTGGCTGGTTGAGAGCGGAGACGTCCCATTCCTTGACCAAAGTCTCTTCAGCATCGTTGAAGATGTTTACCGGAAGCTCAATTTTCAGGCAACCCACGATGCCCTGACGGGGTGTATGCACCGCCATGACTTCGAGAAACAGGTTTCTCAGCTGATCAGCATCCTGCCGTCATCTGCTGAAGACCATGCCGCCGCCCTTATGGTTCTGGATATAGACGAGTTCAGTGTCATCAACGCCTCCTATGGCGCGGACGCCGGCGACGCCCTGTTGAGGCACGTCGCCGACACACTCCGTAAGCAGAGCGAATCCCGATTCTCGGAGTCCCACGTTGGCCGGATCAGCGGCAATGAGTTTGCGGTGCTCATCAATAACATCAGTACAGAAGACTGCCTGGATTTTGCAGAGTCCCTGCGGCGCAACTTCGAGCAACATGTGTTCCGGCATGGGCAGGCGGAATATCGGGCAACCGTCAGCATCAGTATCCGGCCGGTAACCGGGGCGGGACAGTCACCTGGAGACCTTCTCAACCTTGCGAGCCTCTCGCTTAAAGCAGCCAAGAAGCTGGGCGGGAACCGGATTGAACTGGCCAGGGAAAACCGGGACCAGTCCCGGCTCGGCACCCCCCAATGGGTTACCGAAATAGACCGGACCATCCGTGATGGCAGCCTCTACCTTCGGGCCCAGCCCATCGTTGCCCTCGAACCGGAAGACGGCGAAGGCACGATGTATGAAGTCTTGCTCGGCCTGAAAGACAGTTCTGGCAAGGAGATCTCGCCCCAGGGCTATATCGAGGCAGCCGAACAGTTCAAACGCAGCACGCGGGTTGATTTGTGGGTCATTTCCGAGGTGCTGACGTGGATGCGAGATAATCCCGCGGCGCTCGCCAGGATTGCCACTCTGAACGTGAACCTGTCAGGCTCGTCGTTGAGCGATGACAGCTTCATGCTCGGCCTGGAATCCAATCTCAGGGCGAATCCGGAGCTGGCCCACAAGCTCTGCTTTGAAGTAACCGAGACCTCTGCCGTCGCCAACCTCCATTTTGCCTCGGATTTCATGCGCGAGATGAAGCGGCTGAACTGCCGGTTCGCACTGGATGATTTCGGCACCGGCCTGTCTTCCTATGCGTACCTCCAGAAACTGCCAGTGGACTTCGTGAAAATTGACGGCATATTTGTAAAGGACATGGCGACCAACCTCACGAACTACGCCATGGTGAGGTCGATCAACGAGCTCTGTCATTTTCTGGATCTTCAGACCATCGCCGAATACGTGGAAGACATGGAAATCATGGACACCCTGAGAGAGATCCAGGTGGACTACGCTCAGGGCTTCGCCATTGCCAAGCCGCGCAGGCTGGACAGCCTTGGAACCGCGAATTCCACTCCCCCGGTTTATGCCTACAAGAAATAGCTTTGCTTTTCCCCGTGGCAGGAGTACAGTGGGCCTCGTTGGAAAGATTTAGCAAAGCATTTCATCAATAAGACCGCTCAGCTGTAATAAGTAGCACGTCCTGTTTTTGATCACGCCAGTTTTTTGTTTCCGCATACCGCCGATCAGCCATCAATAAGATGACGTGACGGCACATTAAATGATTGAAATCAGGAAGAATACTATGTCTACAGTTACCGGCAACGTTAAGTTTTTCAACGAAGCAAAAGGTTTTGGCTTTATCACTCGCGAAAGCGGCCCGGACGTTTTTGTTCACTACAGCGCTATTCAGGGCGGCGGTTTCAAGACTCTGGCTGAAGGCCAGCAGGTCGAGTTCACCGTTACCCAGGGCCAGAAAGGTCCTCAGGCGGAAAACGTTGTCGCTCTGTAAATAACAGACGACACGTTCAGAAAAAGGCAGCTTCGGCTGCCTTTTTTCGTTGTTGCTCCCTGCCGAAACTACAGAATACCTTCCACCGGGATCGTCTCGGTATTTTTTATCTCCCGCAACGCAAAGTTCGAATTCACCTGGGCAATGCCCTGCAGGGTAAAGATTTTTTCGTTCAGGAACCTGTCGTAACTGGCCATATCCGGCACGATTACCCTGAGCACGAAATCGGCATTACCGGTCACCGCAAAGCACTGAAGCACCTCCGGATAACTGCTCACCTGCTGCTCAATCTCCGCCGTGCTGTCGATGTTGTGCCGCTGCAGTGACAGATTGACGAGCACACACAGCCCCTGACCAATGCGTTCCGGATCCACTCTTGCGCTGTATCCCTGAATCACACCGCTTTCCTCAAGTGTGCGCACCCGGCGCCAGCAAGCAGCCGGTGACAAACCCACCTGTTCGGCCAGTAACTGGTTACTGATGCGCCCATCCTGCTGCAGCACCGATAGGATTTTCCGATCCAGCTTGTCCAGCTCCACCTGTTTCATTTGGTAACACCTGATTTTTATCAAAGGTTCTTTCTCTTTATTGTCTTTTATCAAACATTCTTTCGCAAACCCTGAAAACCTCCTTCCAATAAGCAAGCACCTTTTGCGGACTTCCCTCTAGAATTTTGGTCATAAAATCGACAAAAAGGAGGGCGCCATGTCCGCCGATACCCCACAACTCGACGATTACAAACTCGAAGACCGCTACCTGCGGGAATCCGGTCGGGTGTTCCTGACCGGCACACAGGCCCTGGTCCGAATTCCGTTGATGCAGGCTGCCCTGGATCGCAAGCAAGGCCTGAATACCGCCGGCCTGGTCAGTGGATACCGTGGTTCCCCCCTCGGTGCGGTCGACCAGGCGCTCTGGCAGGCGAAAGACCTGCTGGACGAGAACCGGATCGATTTTGTTCCCGCCATCAACGAGGATCTTGCCGCGACGATCCTGCTGGGTACCCAGCAGGTAGAAACCGATGAAGACCGTCAGGTAGAGGGCGTATTCGGCCTCTGGTATGGCAAGGGCCCGGGCGTGGACCGAGCCGGCGACGCCCTGAAACATGGCACCACTTACGGATCCTCCCCCCATGGCGGTGTGCTGGTGGTAGCGGGCGACGACCATGGCTGCGTGTCATCGTCCATGCCCCACCAGTCCGATGTGGCATTCATGAGCTTCTTCATGCCCACCATCAACCCGGCCAACATCGCGGAATACCTGGAATTCGGTCTCTGGGGTTATGCCCTTTCCCGCTACAGTGGCTGCTGGGTCGGCTTCAAGGCCATATCGGAAACCGTGGAAAGCGCGGCTTCTGTGGAAATTCCGCCAGCACCGGATTTTGTCACTCCGGACGATTTCACCGCGCCGGAAAGCGGCCTTCATTACCGCTGGCCGGATCTGCCCGGCCCCCAGCTGGAAACCCGCATCGAACACAAGCTCGCGGCCGTTCAGGCCTTTGCCCGGGCCAACCGCATTGACCGGTGCCTGTTCGACAACAAGGAAGCCCGCTTTGGTATTGTCACCACCGGCAAGGGGCACCTTGACCTGCTGGAAGCCCTCGATCTGCTCGGTATTGACGAAGACAAGGCCCGGGACATGGGTCTGGATATCTACAAGGTGGGCATGGTCTGGCCCCTGGAGCGCCGCGGCATCCTGGACTTCGTGCACGGCAAGGAAGAAGTCCTCGTGATCGAGGAAAAGCGCGGCATTATCGAGAGCCAGATCAAGGAGTACATGTCCGAGCCGGACCGTCCCGGCGAGGTTCTGATTACCGGCAAACAGGATGAGCTGGGCCGCCCGCTGATCCCGTACGTTGGCGAATTGAGCCCCAAACTGGTTGCCGGCTTCCTCGCAGCCCGTCTTGGTCGCTTCTTCGAGGTGGACTTCAGCGAGCGCATGGCTGAAATCAGTGCCATGACCACCGCCCAGGATCCGGGCGGCGTCAAGCGTATGCCCTATTTCTGCTCGGGCTGCCCACACAACACCTCCACCAAGGTCCCGGAGGGGAGCAAGGCCCTGGCCGGCATTGGCTGTCACTTCATGGCGTCCTGGATGGGCCGGAACACCGAATCCCTCATCCAGATGGGTGGCGAAGGCGTCAACTGGATTGGCAAGAGCCGGTACACCGGCAACCCCCACGTGTTCCAGAACCTGGGTGAAGGCACGTATTTCCACTCCGGTTCCATGGCTATCCGTCAGGCGGTAGCTGCCGGCATCAATATTACCTACAAGATTCTGTTCAATGACGCCGTCGCCATGACCGGCGGTCAGCCCGTCGACGGGCAGATCACCGTCGACAGGATTGCCCAGCAAATGGCCGCAGAAGGGGTCAATCGGGTTGTTGTTCTCAGCGACGAGCCCGAGAAATACGATGGCCATCATGACCTGTTTCCCAAGGACGTCACCTTCCACGATCGGTCCGAGCTCGACCAGGTGCAGCGGGAATTGCGTGATATCCCCGGCTGTACCGTACTGATCTACGACCAGACCTGTGCCGCCGAGAAACGCCGCCGTCGCAAGCGCAAGCAGTTCCCGGATCCGGCCAAGCGGGCCTTTATCAACCATCACGTGTGTGAAGGCTGTGGCGACTGCTCGGTGCAGTCCAACTGCCTCTCGGTGGTTCCCCGCAAGACGGAGCTGGGACGCAAGCGGAAGATCGACCAGTCATCCTGCAACAAGGACTTTTCCTGCGTTAACGGTTTCTGCCCAAGCTTCGTGACCATCGAAGGCGGCCAGCTGCGCAAATCCCGCGGCGTTGACACCGGCTCCGTACTCACCCGCAAGCTGGCTGATATTCCAGCTCCCAAATTGCCGGAAATGACCGGCTCCTATGATCTGCTGGTGGGCGGCGTTGGCGGTACGGGCGTGGTGACGGTTGGCCAGCTGATCACCATGGCGGCCCACCTGGAGTCGCGCGGCGCCTCGGTACTGGATTTCATGGGCTTCGCCCAGAAAGGCGGCACGGTGCTGAGCTACGTTCGTATGGCACCGTCCCCGGACAAGCTCCATCAGGTTCGGATCAGCAATGGCCAGGCCGATGCGGTCATCGCCTGCGATCTGGTCGTAGCGTCTTCCCAGAAGGCCCTGAGCGTTCTCCGGCCAAACCACACCCGGATCGTTGCCAACGAAGCGGAACTGCCCACTGCCGACTACGTGCTCTTCCGCGACGCCGATATGAAGGCCGACAAGCGCCTTGGGCTACTGAAGAATGCCGTTGGCGAGGATCATTTTGATCAGCTGGACGCCAATGGCATCGCCGAAAAGCTAATGGGCGATACCGTGTTCTCCAACGTGATGATGCTCGGTTTTGCCTGGCAGAAAGGCCTGCTGCCCCTGTCCGAAGCGGCTTTGATGAAGGCGATTGAGCTGAACGGCGTCGCCATCGACCGGAACAAGGAAGCCTTCGGCTGGGGACGGTTGTCGGCCGTGGATCCGAGCGCAGTCACGGATCTGCTGGACGACAGTAATGCTCAGGTTGTTGAGGTCAAACCCGAACCAACCCTGGACGAGCTCATCAACACCCGTCACAAGCATCTGGTCAACTATCAGAACCAGCGCTGGGCCGACCAATACCGGGATGCAGTTGCAGGGGTCCGGAAGGCTGAGGAGTCCCTCGGTGAAACCAACCTGCTGCTGACTCGTGCAGTAGCCCAGCAGCTGTACCGGTTCATGGCCTACAAGGACGAATACGAAGTCGCGCGACTGTTTGCCGAAACCGACTTCATGAAAGAGGTGAATGAAACCTTCGAGGGTGACTTCAAAGTCCACTTCCATCTGGCCCCGCCCCTGCTCAGCGGCGAGACCGATGCCCAGGGCCGCCCGAAAAAACGCCGGTTCGGCCCCTGGATGTTCCGGGCCTTCCGGCTGCTGGCGAAACTTCGCGGCCTGCGCGGAACCGCAATCGATCCGTTCCGCTATTCCGCCGACCGCAAGCTGGATCGGGCCATGCTGAAGGATTATCAGAGCCTGGTAGACCGGATCGGTCGTGAGCTCAACGCCAGCAACTACGAAACCTTCCTGCAGCTTGCCGAGTTGCCTGCCGATGTCCGCGGGTACGGCCCTGTGCGGGAGCAAGCGGCAGAAAGCATTCGTGAAAAGCAGACGCAACTGATCAAGGCGCTGGATACCGGTCGCCCGACGTTGATTCGCACCCAACAGGCTAACGAGGAGGCCAATCATGTTTGAAGCACTCCAGCCCCTGCCCCAGGATCCGATCCTGCAGTTGATGCAGACCTTCCTTGAAGACGATCGACCGGACAAAGTGGATCTGGGCATCGGTGTCTATAAGGATGACGCCGGCAATACGCCTATCATGGCCGCCGTTCACGAAGCCGAGCGTCGCCTGCTTGAGGGCGAAACCACCAAGAGCTACGTGGGCCCTGCCGGTTCCGCCGGCTTCAACAGCGCCATGGCGGAGCTGATCCTGGGAAGCAACAGCCCACTGGTCCGCGACGGTCGCGTATCGGTCATCCAGACACCGGGCGGCTGCGGCGCCCTGCGTATGGCGGCCGAGTTTCTGCGTCTGTGCAAGGCCGATACAAAAGTCTGGGTCAGCACGCCCACCTGGGCCAACCACTTGCCGTTGCTCGGTGGCGCCGGCCTGACTATTCGCGAATATCCGTACCTCAATCCAGAGACCCTGCAGGTAGACTTCGGCGCCATGCTGGAAACCCTGGAACGGGCGGATGCGGGCGACGTGGTGTTGCTACACGGGTGCTGCCACAACCCCTCGGGCGCGGACCTGAGCCTGGCCCAGTGGCAGGAAGTGACCAGCCTGATCCAGCGCAAAGGCCTGCTGCCCTTCGTGGACATGGCCTATCAGGGCCTTGGCGAAGGCCTGGACGCGGATGCAGCTGGCCTGAGGCACCTGGCCAGTGCGGTACCTGAAATGCTGATCGCAGCCTCGTGCTCCAAGAACTTTGGCCTCTACCGGGAGCGCACCGGCGCCCTCGCCCTGGTTTCGGAAACCGCAACCGTGAATGCCGCCGCCACCAGCCAGCTGCTGAGCGTCATCCGGTCGCATTACTCAATGCCACCGGCCCACGGCGCCTCAATCGTGGAGACCATCCTTGGCGATGACGACCTGCGAGCCCAGTGGCAACAGGAGCTAAACGGTATGTGTAAGCGCATCCTGCATCTGCGTCACGCTTTTGCGGATGCACTCTCGCCAGTAGGCGACTTCGACTTCATCGCCCGTCAGCGGGGCATGTTCTCGTTCCTCGGAATCAGTCCGGAGCAGGTGGGCCGGTTACGGAAGGAACACGGCATCTACATGCTGGAAAGCAGCCGCGTAAACGTTGCCGGTTTGAACGACCACGTCTTGCCACAAGTCGCTTCCGCCCTGCGCGAGGTGCTCGGCAAGTAAATACTTTTTCGACAACAACCAATCAATCCGACAAAAACAATTAGCCGGAGAGAAGAATGAGTGAGAGTACCCAACCACACCAGCAGGCCAATAACCTCTGGTCCTCACGGATGGCCTTTATCCTGGCTGCGGCTGGTTCAGCCGTTGGCCTCGGGAACATCTGGAAGTTTCCGTACATTACTGGCGAGAACGGCGGCGGCGCCTTCGTTCTGATCTACCTGGCCTGTATCTTCCTGATCGGCGTGCCGGTACTGATTGCCGAAACCATGATTGGTCGGCGCGGCGGCCAGAGCCCTGTGGCCACCATGCGCACCCTGACCAAAACCGAAGGCACAGCCAGGGGCTGGCGAGCCATCGGCTGGAACGGGGTAATTGCATCCTTCCTGGTGCTTTCTTTTTACGCCGTGATTGGCGGCTGGGCCCTGGTCTATATCGGCAAGGCCGCAACCGGGCTGTTTACCGGAGCAGATGCCGAAGCCATCGGCGGCCAGTTCGGCGGGCTCCTTGCCAACCCCTGGGAACTGCTCATGTGGCACTCGGTGTTCATGGTGATTGTGGTGTTCATCGTTGGCAGGGGCATTCGCTCGGGGCTTGAGAAAGCTGTGAATATGCTGATGCCTCTGTTGTTCGTGCTGTTGGTTGCCATGGTGATCTATGCCATGAACAGCGGCAGCTTTGGCCGGGCCGTGAGTTTCATGTTCTCGCCGGATTTCAGCAAACTGACAACGGCGGGGGTTCTGACTGCCCTGGGGCACGCCGCCTTTACGCTCAGTATCGGTATTGGTGTTCTGATGGCCTATGGCTCCTACCTGCCAAAAACCGTAAACATTGCGCGGACCGCCATGACCATTGCCGTCGTGGACACCAGCGTTGCGCTTCTCGCGGGGCTGGCCATCTTTCCCCTGGTATTTGCCAATGGCCTTGAGCCAGGGGCAGGGCCCGGCCTGATCTTCGTGACCCTGCCATTGGCCTTTGGCCAGATGAGTGGTGGTGCGCTGTTCGGCACCATTTTCTTCGCTTTGCTACTGGTAGCAGCCATCACCTCGGCCATTTCCATGCTGGAACCGGTGGTCGAATGGCTGGAAGAACACAAAGGCGTGAGTCGAGCGAAAAGCGCCATTGGTGGCGGGCTCGCCATCTGGTTTATCGGTATCGGTACCGTGTTGTCCTTCAACGTCTGGGAAAGTGTGCACCCGCTTGGCTTTATTCCGTTCTTCGAGGGCAAGACGGTCTTCGACCTGCTCGACTTCCTCGTCTCCAACCTGATGATGCCTCTCGGCGGACTCGCCATTGCGCTGTTTGCCGGATGGGCGATGAAACGTGAGAGTCTGCCGGCCGATATTGGTCTGCAAGGAAGCAGCTATAAGGCATTCATGTTCGTACTCCGGTATCTGACGCCTGCCGGTATCGCCGTGGTTTTCCTCTACAACCTGTTGTAAGGCCATCCCGGCTTCTCCAACCGCAAAAGCCCGGTGAACTTCACCGGGCTTTTTTTGACATACCCAACAGGGCACTGCCAATCTGAATTCAGGACAACAGACCTATGTCTGTATCGCATGCGGAAAAGGAGAACTCTTATGTACACCAAGATCCTCGTTCCGGTCGACCTCGCCCATACCGATAAAATGGTGAAGGCGCTCAATACCTCCATTGATATTGCCAAGCATTACAACGCCACCCTGTGCTACGTCACCGTCACCAACAGCACACCGGGAGCGGCCGCCCACAATCCTAAAGAGCTCAGGGAGAAACTCGCCGTCTTCGCGGAGGAGCAGGGGAAATCCCACGGCATCAGTACGGACAGCATCGTCATGGAGACCGCCGATACGGCAGTGGAACTTGAAGACAAGTTGCTTGAAGCTATTAAAACCACAGGTGCAGACCTGGTGGTGATGGCTTCTCATCCGCCGGGAATCGGCGACAGGCTCCACATTCTCCACTCCAACGGCGCCAATATCGTCAGACACAGTGATATTTCGGTATTCGTTGTGCGGTAAAGAAAGCTATCGGTCGACAGGCACTGCAACCCGTATCCTGTCGTTCCTCACCGGAAAAGCATCATCGATAGTTAGCGCCAGAGGCTCACCTCCGAATGCCGCCTGCTCCGGCAGCCCTCGCTGGGCGTGAACGTGCAGGTGGGGCTCTGAACTGTTGCCGGAGTTACCCATTTCTCCCAGAAAACCACCGACATCCACCCGATCGCCAGCAGAGACCGAGACGCTACCTTTCCTAAGATGGGCTAAAATCACGAAGAACTGGCCACAATTGATCGCCACATAATTTCCCGCCATGTGTTCCCGATCCATCACTGGAACCGGCATATCCTCCAGGCCATCGACAACCTTCGCGATCTCCCCATCGCAGGGCGCCAGCACCGGGGTGCCGAACGTTGTATAACGGGCCGGATCGGATGGCAGCCAGCCATGCTTGTGGATGCCCAACGGCGAAATCCGGAAAATATCGAGGGCGCGACTTTGTCCCCGCCAGGGTCTGAAACGCTCAAGCGCAGTATCCAGCGTTTTCAAATGCACATTCACCATGGCGTTGGAACCACCATGGGCCACCAGATAGGTGCCAGGCCCGAACGGTGGGGCGATATCGACAGTTTCAACCGCCGGCAAAGCCCTACCCTGGTATGCCATATACGCCATGTACCCGCCCAGGCAGCCAAGGGCAAACCCAAGAAGGACAAGTAGGGTTTGCCCGGCCGAGACTTGCCATAAGCCGTCGCGCTGGAACCGTCCATTCCATAGATGGCGCACCACGATGAACAGGAACCCGCCGTAATAAAGATACGGCACCCAGAACGGCGGCATGACCCACAGGGCGGCCAGACCGAGACCAACGAGCACGCCTGCCACCGACAGTGCCTGCACGCCAAGTGCAAGCCATCCCCGGGCAGGGAACCTTGCCAGCCAAACCAGCAGGACAACCGGTAAAACAATCTGGGTAAGCATTACCATCAGCGACATCAATCACCACTCGGGATCAAATTGGATCGAGGGAATTCTACATTGGTCACTTCGGCAATGAAGAAAGGAAAGTAATCTTCCGTGGCAAAGAAGTTCCCGGCTTCCACGTGGGTCGGCAAGATAAAGCCTTCGAACTCCCGAAACTCTGACAGGTATCCACCGAACGGCTGCAAACGATGGATTTTTTCCGCATTCGCATTGCTCCAGCGGTCGAAACTTACCTGAAGGGGACGACCGTCTTCGGCCACCACAACATCCACCGCCTGCTCCATACCCTCGTGGCGGACAATCACCCTGGCCGTATTTACATCCACAAGCTGCCACGCGACCCCCGGGCCTGGCAGCAGGGCGGCTGGCGTCCAGAAAACCGCTTCCGCCACATATCGGCCGAATGCCGAACGGGTGTGATCCGGGTCGCCGCCCATCCGGGCCACCGGCAGCAATCCCATCAGCCAGAACCGCGTCCACTGCCCGGTGTCTGAGCCGGAAACCCGGAGGGCGCCGCGGCTGGCGCTCATCTTCCAGATAAAGCCTTCGGGCATGGCCAGCATCTGCGTGGCCTGCATGTCCATGTAGTCGGGCGATTCCCGATTGCCCATGCCGAATTTTCCGGTCATTGATATCCGGGCGACAGTATAAAGCGGTGTACCGGGCTGAATGGTGTATCGGAAATACCGCCGGGCGGGCTCCGGCAGCCCCTCAAGGAGAGAAAGATCGAACCGTTCCGGTGAAGCTGGCTGCAGAGCCGCCAACTTCGCCATGGCGGCTTGGTCCGCATTGTGGTCGGCCTGTCGCCAGAACCACAGAGCTAAAGTGACCGCCACCACCAGAATCAACAGGATCAGGAAAAAGATTTTCATGTAAGCTATGCTCCGTAGCAGTCATTGTCCCTGCCCTGTCCGCATCCAGTCTTGTTCCAGATCAATGAACGTGGCTGGCCGACTCACTGTCCGTCTGAAAGGTTTTATGAAAGTACCGAAAAGATTACAACCACTTGTCGATGACGGCATGGTGGACGAAGTGCTCTACCAGCTCATGAGCGGCAAGGAAGCCCAGGTTTATGTGGTGCGTTGTGGCGATCAGACACGATGCGCCAAGGTCTTCAAGGAAGCCTCCAAGCGAAGCTTCAAGCAGGCGGTGGAATACCAGGAAGGCCGCAAGGTACGGAACAGCCGGCGCGCCCGGGCCATGAGCAAAAAAACCAAATACGGCCAGAAGGAACAGGAAGAAGCCTGGCTCAACTCCGAGGTGGATGCCCTGTACCGGCTTGCCGCTGCCGGTGTCCGGGTTCCCGAGCCTCTGGGCTTCGTGGACGGTGTGCTGTTGATGGAACTGGTGGCGGACGAAGATGGCAAGGCTGCACCCAGGCTGGATGATGTCATCCTGTCCCCGGAACAGGCCCGCGACTTCCACGATCAGGTCATCCGAGAGGTTGTCCGTATGTTGAGTGCCGGTCTGATCCATGGGGATCTGTCGGAATTCAATGTTCTGGTCGATGCCAGCGGACCTGTCATTATTGATCTTCCCCAGGCCGTCAATGCCTCCGGCAATAACAACGCGGAACGCATGCTGGAGCGCGACGTCGACAATATGCGCCGCTATTTCGGACGCTTCGCGCCGGAACTGCTGAACACCGATTATGGCAAGGAGATCTGGGCGCTCTACGAGTCCGGCGACCTGCACCCGGACAGCAAGCTCACGGGCTGCTTCCAGCACGATGACACCGCTGCCAACGTCGACGAACTGATGGAAATCATCGATGCGGCAAAAGAGGAAGAGTGGGAGCGACAGGAACGGATGAGGGACGCCGAGGAGGACTGACGCCTTAGCCGGCGCTGGTCAGCCGGCAGACGTGGTTTTCTCTTCGCTGATCATTGCTGACATCAACTGCTGTTCCTTCGGCCCGGGTAGAACACCCGTTAACGTGGCTTCGATAACCGGCTCACCATGCTGATTCGAGAGCACCGCTTCGGCCCGGGCCCTATTCCTTGAGTCCACTTCGGTGATGGTGAACACACAGGTGACGGTATCCCCGAAATACACTGGCCGGCGGAAGCGAAAATTCATCCCGGACGCCAGCCAGCCAATCTGCCCACCCACCTCCGTGATCATCCCGCCAACCAGCAAGCCATGGCAGATCCTGCCCTGCATGTTCTTGGCCTGGGCGAACTCATCGCTGTAGTGAACCGGATTCTGATCGCGGCTGATTTCGCCAAAGGACAGGGTCTCATCCTCGGTGAACGTTCGTACCAGGGTAAACGAGTCGCCGGCTTTCAGGCCGGCAATGGCTCTCTTTCGAATATCAGACATGGTATCGGTCCCCGATCGCTCAGCCTTACAGGTACCGACCGCCAGACCCTATGGCGACCACAATCAGGCCGAGAATCAGATTGATACCGACCAGACGGCGAATCTTTCCCACCTGAACACCACCAGCTTGCGGATCCTTGTCTGCAACCGCCTGCTTGAGCCGTCGGAAAGGCGCAAAATACACGTGAAAGTAGAGCAGCATCATCACCAGCCCGAGCGTCTGCATGGCATGAATGTGCCAGCCAGCACCGGCCATACCGCCAAACACACTGAAAATCATCCAGTAGCCGGTAACCAGGAGCAGCACAACCGCGAGCCAGACCCAGCGGAAAAACCGTTCAAGCGTCTTCGACCAAAGATGGCCACGCTGGGAGGCCTCTACCACCTCAACCACGGCCGGACGCATCGCCATGTAGGCGAAGAACATACCGCCAACCCAGATAACCGCAGCCAGAACATGCAGTGCAATTGCCAGACTCATAAACCTACCCCCTTGCTTTGGCCTTCAGATGGTTTCCAGTTCTACCCGGTTACGGCCGCCCGTTTTACCGCGGTAAAGCGCTTCATCAGCCCTGCTGACCGCGGCACTCAGGTCTTCGCCAGTTCGCAGCTCACTTACGCCGATGCTGATCGTAACATCGATATCACCGCCGATAACTGCGCGCCAGTCCCTTGCCAAAAACGCTTTTCGTATCCGCTCCGCGCTTGCTTGCGCTTTATCAGCATTCGTATCCGGAAGAATGACCAGAAACTCCTCACCACCCCATCGACCTATCAGATCCTGAGCCCTTAATTCTTCCCGGATCACATCGGCAACACAGCCGAGTACCCTGTCACCGGCTTCATGTCCGAAGGCATCATTGATCGACTTAAAATGATCGACATCCAGCAGGAGGAAACCGACCGGGTGTCCGCTGCGCCGGAACCGCGATACCTCTTTTTCAGCCAGATAGGTCATATGACGACGATTGAAAAGCCCGGTTAATGAGTCCGTTGTTGCCATTTCGCGAAGCTTGCGCTGTGCCGAAACAACCATGCTGAGGTAATAGGAAGCCAGGTAACTGAACATTGCAAAGACCACGCTCAGATTGAACAGATGGACTATGTTCAGGGCTGTCTGCGGGATTGGCTGCAACGGTTCGATGTACCACATCAAGGCATCGAGCGCGACGTAGTATCCCCAGAGAGTGAGTAGCGCATAAACCGCCCATCTTCGGGACGCGGAAACGCAGATCGCCGGTATGAACATCAGAAGGTAATAATGGAAACCGCTCTCCCAGCCGATGAGAACGGTACCGAGGCCGGCGTGCCCGAGCACTTCCGCCCAGATCAGTACGACCGCAATCTTGTTCTTATGGTATTTGAGTGCGTAGTAGGCGCCGGCATACATGGCCACGCTAACCACGTTGATCCATGCCAGAACCGGCGAACCCAATGCATGAAAAAGAAAGAAAAAGATGACATCTACAGTCCCGGCGATCTGGGCACATCGCATGGCCAAACGCCAGAACTGGGGCCTGCGTTCCCGCTCAGGCTCATAATTCATTGGAGCACTCGCACTTTTCATCGACAGCAGAATTCCTTTTTTAGGTAACAAGAGTACTCGTTAAAACAGAATCCTGCCTCACTCCAATGCAAACAAATGAAAATGTTTTCAGGATCACCACGGCAGCTCGTCGCCGTTGCTGTGCCAGAACGATCCCGTATTCTCCAGGGTAAGGCCATCAATCCGCTCTGCCAGGCCTTTTGCCGATTCTTCCGGAGTAATCAACCCACCAAAATTCACCATTCGGGTCTGAACATAACCCGGGTGCAGCTGGGCCACCGCGATACCCCTCGGTTTCAGATCCATCGCGAGGGACTTGCCAAAGGCATTCAACGCCGCCTTTGAAGCACGGTACCCATAGCGGCCGCCAGAGTCGTTGTCGGCGATAGAGCCCATGCGGCTGGTGATGTTGGCGATTTTGCCTCCGGAGGGGATTTTTTCAAACAGGGCTTCAGCGATTTTCAGTGGAGCGTAGGCGTTGATTTCCATCTGCGTACGGATGGAATCAAAATCGATACTGCCCAGTTTCTCGTCCTGCAGCAGACCGGCATTGTTGATCAGCAGATCAATGGACTGGCCCTCAAGACCGGCCAGGAGCCTTGCCACACCCTCATTGGTCGTCACGTCGACACTGTCGATGATCCTCGCCGCAACCTCTTCCAGCTCCGGCGAGGCCTCCCGGCACACGCCGATTACCGAGCAGCCGCGGCCTGCATAGAGCCGGGCGAGCTCCAGACCAATGCCCCGGTTTGCCCCGGTGATTACAACAGTGGAATTATCGGACATATCAGCCTCCTCAACGATCAATACGGTTCATGCAGCTTCACATCCCCTGCAATGTAGAACAACCAGCAATACGGGCCCTGACTGCGTGCAGATCCAATTTTTCTGTAAGATACGGGGTAATTCAATCAATGGTCGCCGGGAGCAGCATGTCAGCAGCACTTGTTTTCGCAGTCTTCGCAGTGACCCTGATCGCAGCAACCGTATTCTACCTCTTCTTCTACCGCGCCTGGCGGAGGGAACGGGAACTGAGAGCCCCCTTTCCAACATCCTGGCGCGAGCATCTTGATGCGAACGTGCCGCTTTACCGACGGTTTCCTGAAGCCCTCAAGCAAACCTTGGAGCAACGGGTCCAGCTTTTTCTCTCCGAGAAGGAATTCTATGGCTGTGACGGATTTGAGGTGGACGACGCGGTGAGAGTGACCATTGCCGGCCACGCCTGTTTACTGATTCTTGCCCGCCCCTATTCAGATTTTGACGAGGTAAGCAGCATTCTGGTCTATCCCGATGCCTATCACGTCAGAGACATTGAAAGCGATGGCATGATTGTCAGCGAAAGTAATGAAATACGGGCCGGCGAGGCCTCAAGCAGGGGCCAGGTAGTGCTGGCCTGGCGAGAATGTCAGGAGGCCAGCCGGAACCCGCACAGCGGCCATAACGTCATGCTCCATGAGTTTGCACACCAGCTGGACTACCTGGACGGCACCGCAGACGGGGCACCGCCGCTGAGTGGAGAGCAGGCCCGGCACTGGCAAAGTTCCATGACGACGGCCTACGAAGACCTCAGGCATTCCCTCCGGCACCACCATAGATCCTGGCTTGATCCATACGGCGCTACCGAACCGGCAGAATTTTTCGCAGTGCTGACCGAGGCATTTTTCCAGCAGCCGCGCCATCTCAAGCGAGAACAGCCCGAGGTCTACAAGGCCCTGCAAGGGTATTACCGGCTCGATCCAACGGCTTTCTGGGAGGATGCATGACAGTTGTGGCAAATCAATGCGTGGTCCACTATGTAGGAAAGCGGATCAGTTGGTGGAGGTATACATGCCAGCCATAGGATGGATATTCATAGTTGTTGCCCTTGCCTTGATCGTGGGCAGCCTGATGATACTGCGTGACAATGCCCACAGCATGAAAATCTCCGATGAAAAGATGAAGAAAATCCAGGCCCGGAAGGCGGAGATCGAGGCCGAGGAGAGCGCCGAAGACAGAGAGTGGTAGGTTTGGGGGCAGCCGCAAAGACTGCCCCGGGCAGGTTCGATCAGTGTCCGCTGTGGTCCATACTTTTGCCCGAGTGATCCATGCTCTCGCTTTTCATCATCTCGCCATCCAGCGACTCGACATTCAGCTCAACCTGCATTTCGTCGGCACCCTCAAAAGTCAGGGTCAAGGGAATGCTCTCACCCTCGCGCAACGGACTTTTCAGTTTCTCCAGCATCAGGTGAAAGCTGTGGGGCTTCAACTCCACGGTGGTACCTGCCGGTATGGCGAGCCCGCCCTTGACCGGTGCCATTCGCATTACACCATCGTGCATGCTGGTCTCATGGATCGATACGTTACCTGCCCTCGGGGTTGCGGCCCCAACCAGGGTGATATCACTGCTGCCGCTGTTGGAGATACTCATGTAACCCACGCCCATGGGCGTGCCAGGCGGTGTAGGCCGACTCCAGGGATGATCGACCGTGACCGGGCCATGGCTGTAATCATGGGCAAATGCTGTCGGGGCAACCAGGGCCAGTGCCAGCACAAACACGCTCAGGCAATACTTCATGTCCAGTGTTCCTTGTCGATGGTTCAAAACCAAAGGATAGAAAGGGTAGGTCCCGGATCCAAGCTTTTCAGTGCGACGAATGGTCGCAGACCGGGTCAATGCCCGATGGCGAGAGCCGGGTTCGCTTTCAGTCTGTCCAGGGTCTCCGGACGACTGAAGTAATAACCCTGAAAACGTCGACAGCCCATCTCGACCAGGGCGCTGGCCTGGGCCTCCTCTTCAACACCCTCGGCAACCAGCTCCATATTATGGCTCCGGGCAATGGCAATAATACTCCGGATCATGTTCGCGGCTTTTTCGTCTTCCAGAATGGTGTCGACAAAGCTCTTGTCGATTTTCAACTCGTCAAGCGGCAGCTTACGCAACAGACTGAGCGAGGAGTAACCCGTTCCGAAATCGTCCATCGAGATCCGTATCCCTTTCTCTCGCAATCGTTCGATCGTTTTCAGCACCCTCTCAAAGTCACTCATGAACAGGCTCTCGGTGATCTCAAGAACCAGCTCTCCAGGCGACACACGGTGCATTGCCAGAACCTCAAGCACTGTTTCAACAAAGTCTGGCTGGCGAAACTGGATAACAGAGATGTTGATAGACAGGTCCACGGAACCGCCGACCTCGTTACGAAACAGGCTGTATTCCCGAATACTGGTTTCAAGCACAAAGCGCCCGAGCGGAACCATCAGCCCGCTTTTCTCAGCGACCTCGACAAATTCCGCGGGCGAAACAAAGCCGAGTTCCTCATCCTGCCAGCGAACAAGCGCTTCCAGCCCGACCGCTTTTCCGGTCTGATCTACCTGAGGCTGGTAGACCATGTACAGTGAGCCCGATGCCAGGCCATACCTGAGACGCTGCTCGACCGACAGCCTGCGAAGATAGGCCATTTCCATCTCGCTGCGGTAAATGCAGACGTCGTTCCGGCTCTGCTTCGCCTCGTACAGCGCAAGATGGGCACTTCGAATCAGCTTGCTGAGGGAATCTCCGTCATTCGGAAAACAGGCCACACCAATACTCGCCGTTACCTGCAACCTCAGTCGGCCCACCTCGAAGGTGCGGGACAGGTTGCCGGCCAGCGACACACAGGCTTTTTCAACATCGTCGAGATTGGTGTTCGGGGTCACAATGGCGTACTCGTCGCCACCGAGCCGGGCAAGATCGTCCCGGCTTTCAACCAGTTCGGCGAGCCGACGACCGAACTCCAGAAGGGTTTCATCGCCGGTCTCCAGCCCAAACCGGTCATTGATGCCTTTAAAGTTATCAATGTTGATCACAATGAGGCAGAACGGTTTTCTATCCGGAACCAGGTTGTCGAGGCGGTCCAGCAGCCCATTGCGATTCAACAGCCCGGTCAAATCATCGTGCCGTGAGAGGTAAGAAAGCTCCAGACGCCGCTTCTTCTCGGCGTTGTCGATAATCCGGAACCCCTTGTAGAAAACAATCCCGAAAACCAGGAAAGTCAGCAGATACTGCAACAGGGATTGGAGAAATTCCCGGTAAAGCGGAGCGAACCGGGTTTCCGAGATGGACCACAACTGGTAACGGGCGTTGAAGACAGCAGCCGTCAGATAATCCTCACCCTGGCGTCGGGTTCGGATAACCACTGAATCACTGCCCTGCATGACCTCCTCTACGCTCTTGCCGAGCTCCTTTTCAAACGCTGCCCGATTTATCTCCCTCTGGTCCATCGGCACCCGGATTTGCGAATACTGTTGCGGGCCAATGCCGTCAGCCGACATGAACTGAACATAGCCATCGGTTTCCCGGAACAACATTACGGTGTCAGAGTCGCCGTCATGCAGTGTCTTGCCGAAAACCGAACCACGGCCATCAAGCCGCATGCCGGCTGTCATGACGGCAACGACTTCCCCACTCGGGGAACGTATCGCTTTTCGGATCGGTATAACCCACGCGCCCAGGGCGTCTACGAAATAGGTCCGGCCCACGACCATCGCATCGGAAGACAGTGCTCCCAGGAAACTGTCACGGGTCTCGGGATCGGTTCTCAGATTTGGAAGAGTCGACAGATCGAGGTTGGTGCTGACACGAACCAGCGTGCCGTCCGGCCTGGCCAATCCAAAGCCCACGAGCATGGGGTTGGCGGCGAGGATGCTGTCGAGCAAGGGGATCTGTCGACTACCTGACAGGAGGTTGTCCTGATTGAGCAACTCGCGGCCAATTACATCGAGAACCAGCTCCTGGGTTCTCAGGATACTGTCGACAGACTGAGCAACCAGCTCGACACGGGCGGTCTGGTAAAGCTTCTCGTCCGAAATAAGGCCCTGCCAACGAAAGAACAGAACGGCACTGAGGAGCAACACACCACCGAGGAGGATAAGAGCGAAGAGTGTCCAAAGATTGCGTTTGAGAATTGCCAAAAGCAGTTCCAGAAATTCAGGAGGTTGAACAACGGCTTCGCGTCAGTATACGGGAGAGCCTGAAAAGCGCATTACTATTTACCGCTAATTTGTAGGCTGTTAATTCCCATGGAACTAAATGCGTCGATTCGTGACAACAGAGTAATTCCGCGTCCATCACCGATCAGGGTATCGGGTGTACTATTCTGAAAAGCTGAACGGCTGTCGATCTTACAGGAGTGTGTTTATGAACGTGATGTCTGTACTGAACCAGGTAATGAAGCAGGCTCAGGGTGGCCAGTCCCAGGGCAGTGGCATGGACGTCAACAAAATGATGAACAGCCTTGGCAGTCAACTCAAGGGCAGCCAGGGATCCGGTTCAGGCATCGACGTAAAGAGCCTGCTGGGCGGCGGAGCCCTCGGCATGATGCTGGGTTCCAAGCGCGGCCGAAAGATGGGCGGCAAAGCCCTCAAATACGGTGCCCTTGCAGGCGTGGGTGTCCTTGCCTGGAAAGCCTATCAGAACTATCAGACCAACAGTCAGAGCCCGGCGCAACCGGCATTGGCACAGCAGGGCCAGCCACTGGAGCAACTGCAGGGCCAGGCGCAGGAACAACGGGGACTTGAAATACTCCAGGCCATGATCATGGCAGCCCGCGCTGACGGCCACATAGACGCCAACGAACGCGCGCTGCTTACCCAGGAGATTGAAAAACTGGGGCCAGATGACGAACTTCACGCCTGGATTCAGCAGCAGTTCGACGCCCCGCTGGACGCCACTGCCCTGGCACGCAATGCCGACTCGCCCCAGGCCAGCCGGGAAATCTACATCGTCAGCGCGGTCATGATCGACGAACAGAACCCCATGGAGCGGGCCTGGCTGGATCAACTCGCCAGCGCCCTCCAGCTCGACCCGGGTCTTGCCAGGGAACTGGAACAACAGATCCGGAGCGCAACAGCGGGGTAGTCGTCAGGCTTTCTTGACGAACTCCGATTTCAGTTTCATGGCACCAATACCGTCGATCTTGCAGTCGATATCATGATCGCCGTCTACCAGGCGGATATTCTTCACCTTGGTGCCAACTTTAACCACGGAACTGGAGCCCTTAACCTTCAGATCCTTGATGACCGTAACCGTATCACCATCCTGAAGCTCATTGCCGTTGGCGTCGCGAATCATCTTCGCGGCGTCAGCCGCCGCAGCCTCCGCCTCAGACCACTCATGCCCGCATTCGGGACAAACCAGTTGAACGCCGTCCTCATAGGTGTACTCGGAACTGCACTGCGGGCATGGCGGAAGCTGCGACATTATCATTTCCTGTTAATTGAATGGGCGCCGGATTATACCATCAACGCCCGGGCGAGACCCTCGCCAGCACCGTCGGATCTTCCGACAGAGGCAAAGCGATAATCGCGCCCTCGTTCGACGATGGGAAAATCCCGGTCAGGCCAGTAATGTTCACCTGATGCGACACCATGATCACCGGTGCCCCGTCCTCCAACTCATTCACCAGAGCAATCGTCTGCCGCGTCTGCGCCGGACCATCGCCACGATTGCGAAAGAAAGAATTCAGCGACGGCCACTCCGTTACCTTCCCCATGTCCATCCCGGTTGCGGTATCCATGCAACGGCACCACTGACTGCTGAACACCCGCGCCTCCGTAATACCATGGTCCGCCAGAAACGGCTTCCACGCCCGAGCCTGCTCACGACCGACGTCGTTCAGATTCCGCTGGGTGCTGCAATCGTTGATATCAAAGTTGCCCGGATCACCGGTTCCAGGCGCCAAGGCATGGCGGAGCATCAGAACAGCCCGCCCGTCTCTCAGAGCCTCCCAGGCTTCTTCGTTGTTATCGGCGGCGGAAACGCTGAAACACATGGCGACCGCCAGAAATGCGGTTAGGATAGATCTGGCAAGCATAATTGTTACCTCCTGAAAAAAATCCTATGCAGCTGTGCAATGCGCGGATGAACTGACGATGTCCGCTTGAGGCATTGGGAGAGCCCTTCCAAAAATGTTGAAGGCCAAGGATGGCCTGAAACAAGCGCACATGGACGTGCTCGTAGCGGTTTTTGGAAGGGCTCTCCCAATGCCTCCAGCACCAACCTCGAAGGCTTACCAAGAGATACGCGGACAATACCTATCAGGCTCATATAAACAAAAGGTAAACTCCCAGCAGAGCCAAGCCAAAAGAAGGAACCATAATGCCAATCTGGGTCGACGCCGACGCCTGCCCCGTTCCAATCCGGGAGATCCTCTGCCGCGCCGCCACCCGCTGGCAAATCGACACCACCTTCATTGCCAACCACGCCATCACCCTGCCACCGAGCCCTTACATCAAGCGCCGACAGGTCCCCCAGGGCTTTGATGTGGCCGACAACGAAATCATGGACCAGATGCACGAAGGCGATCTCGTGATCACGCAGGACATCCCCCTGGCCGCCGAAGCCATTGAAAAAGGCGCCGACGTATTCAATCCACGCGGCCAGGCCTTCACCAAAGAGAATATTCGCCAGCGCCTGGCCATGCGCAACTTTATGGAAGAAATGCGCAATGCCGGCCAGGTCACCGGAGGCCCCGCCCCTTTCAGGCAGACCGACCGCAAGGAATTTGCCGACAAGCTTGACCGCTGGCTGCAAAGAAACAAACGCAGTTGATAATGATTCTATTTTAAAACCCGGGCAGATCCGCTACCCTTCCCGCCTTATTATTTTCAGGCTCAACGCGGGCCTGCCTGATTCAAGGGAGAGAAGCGGAGTATGTCCTCACACAGCCACCAAACCACCAGCAGCTTTGCTGCGCTGGCCCGCCTGCTGAGATACGCCCGGGGATATCGCCGACAGATCATCGCTGCCACCACCTGCTCGATCATCAACAAACTCTTTGATATTGCCCCGGAAATCCTGATCGGTGTCGCCATTGATGTGGTCGTCAACCAGGAAGAGAGCTTTGTGGCTGGCCTCGGCTTTGAAACGGCCCAGGAGCAAATCACCATTCTGGCCGTACTCACCTTTTTCATCTGGGCCGGCGAATCCCTGTTCGAATACCTGTTCCAGATCCTGTGGCGCAACCTCGCCCAGCGTTTGCAGTCGGACCTCCGGCAGGATGCCTACGAACATGCCCAGCGCCTCGACATGAGCTTCTTCGAGGCCCGCAGCTCCGGCCAACTGGTGGCCACCATGAACGACGACGTGAACCAGCTCGAGCGCTTCCTCGACGGCGGCGCCAACGCCATGATTCAGGTGCTGGTAACCGTGGTCGCCGTCGGCGCCGTATTCTTCGTGCTCTCGCCGCTCATTGCACTGCTCGCATTCACCCCCATTCCCCTGATTATCTGGGGCGCCTTCTACTTCCAGCGCAAAGCGGGGCCGCTCTACGCCGACGTTCGTGAAAAAGTGGGTGACCTGTCCAGCCGGCTGGCCAACAATCTGGGCGGCATCGCCACCATCAAGAGCTTTACCGCTGAACAGCGAGAGGCAAAGCGTCTGAAAGAAAGCAGCGAAGCCTACGTGGAGGCCAACCGCCGGGCCATCCGCATCAGCTCTGCGTTTATTCCGGTGATCCGGATGGCCATTCTGGCCGGCTTCCTGGCCACCTTCACGGTGGGGGGCATGATGGCCCTTGAAGGAAACCTGAACGTGGGTGCCTATGGCGTTCTGGTCTTTCTTACCCAGCGCTTGCTGTGGCCCCTGACCGGGCTTGCCGAAGTGATTGATTTGTTCGAACGGGCCATGGCAAGCACCCGTCGGATTCTGGACCTTCTGGCCGAGCCCGTGCACGTGCGTGACGAGGGTGGCAAGGCACTGGCAGAGCCGGTGAAAGGCGATGTTGAGCTGGACAAAGTAAGCTTTCACTATCCCTCCAGCGGCGCAGGAATCCAGGATATCAGCCTGACCGTGCCAGCTGGTAATACCCTTGCGCTGGTCGGCGCAACCGGTTCCGGCAAATCCACTCTGATCAAGTTGTTGCTGCGGTTCTACGATCCGAGCAACGGCCAAATCCGAATCGATGGACAACCCATTCGGGATCTCAACCTGCAATCCCTGCGCGGCGCAATTGGGCTGGTGAGTCAGGATGTTTACCTGTTCGAGGGCACCATTCGGGAAAACCTTGCCTATGGAAATCCGGCGGCGTCCGATACCGAGATCATAGATGCAGCGAAAACCGCGGAAGCCTGGTCGTTTATTGAAGCGCTGCCCGAGGGCCTGAACACACCGGTGGGTGAACGGGGCGTTCGTCTGTCCGGGGGACAGCGCCAGCGACTGTCCCTCGCCCGTGCACTGCTGAAAAATCCGCCGATACTGGTGCTTGATGAAGCCACCAGCGCGGTGGACAACGAAACAGAAGCCGCCATCCAGCGGTCACTGAAGCGTATCGGCCATAACCGGACCGTGATCATGATTGCCCATCGGCTCTCCACCATCGTTGATGCCGACTCCATCGCGGTCATCGAAGGCGGCAAAGTGCTGGAACAGGGAACTCACCGGGAGCTGCTCGACCAGGACGGCGCTTATGCCAACCAATGGCGGGTGCAGACCGGGCAAATACAGGCAGCCATTTAACGCAATATATATTGATAGTGATTCGCATTTAAATTATTCTGCAGGCCCTCAGCATTTCGGGAGCCTGCATGCCTGTTTTCTTCGACGTTTCCAATCTTGATGTCCGCATTGGAGACACCACCATACTTCAGAACCTGAACCTCGGTTTCGGTGAGGGTGAGGTAACAGCCCTGCTCGGGCATAACGGCTCCGGCAAGTCCACTCTGCTCAAGGTGCTTGCCCGCCAGCTTGCACCCTCAACCGGCAATGTCCGGCTTCTGGGCAAATCCTTCCGGAGCACGGGTGCACGGGAATTTGCCCGCAATGTGGGCTACCTGCCCCAGCATCCGCCAGGAACCGACGGTTTGACGGTTCGCGAGCTGGTTGCCCTGGGGCGCTACCCCTGGCGCGGACCGCTGGGACGCTATAACGAGGAAGACCACCGGCTGATAACCCGGGCCATTGAGGACACCGGACTCGGCCAGTTCCAGCATCGCTCTGTCGACACGCTCTCCGGTGGTGAACGCCAGCGCGCGTGGATTGCCATGCTGCTGGCTCAGCAAACACGATGCCTGCTGCTGGATGAGCCCATATCCGCCCTGGATGTAAAACATCAGGTGGAAACCCTGCGCCTGGTCCATCGTCTCGCAGAACAGCGGGATCTTACGGTTATCGTGGTGCTGCACGACGTGGATCTGGCGGCCCGGTTCTGCGACCGTCTGGTCGCTCTGAAATCCGGGCAACTGGTTGCCGATGGCAGCCCCCGGGACATCATGGATTCCGGCATCCTGGAATCCATATATGGCGTGCCCATGGGCGTGATGGAGCGCGCGCCCGGACAGTGGGTCTCCTATGTTCACTAGGTCTGAACGCTCCTGGCGATACGGCGCGGCGCTGCTGCTGAGTCTGCTGCCGGTCTTTGCCGGCGCTGCAAGCTGGCAGCACGAACAGGGCACCCTGACCCTGAACAAGACTCCGGAACGGGTGATCGCTCTCAACTGGGCCGCCACCGAGGCGCTCTTGTTACTCGGTGTCACGCCCATCGGCGTTGCCGATCGGGATGGCTATAACGTCTGGGTCAGGGAACCGGAACTGCCAGAGGGGGTCGCCAACATCGGCACCCGCGTGGCGCCAAGTCTGGAAGCCATTGCCGAGCTCAAACCGGATTTGATCGTCACCAGCTCCGAGATGGCGCCCGCAGCCAACCTGTTAGAGCGCATTGCGCCCACCTATGTTGTCAGCGTTTACAAGCAGGGCTCCCGACCGTTCGAAAAGGCCAGCGGTATGCTTACAACTCTCGGTGAGATGCTGAACCGGGAGGAACGCGCAAAGGCAGTTCTTAACGACATTGACCAGACACTTCAGACCCAACGCCGTCGTCTTGAAAATGCCGGCCTCACCGAACGACCGGTAGCACTCGTAAACTTTCTGGACGTCCGCCACGTTCGCGTATACGCACCCAACGGCCTTTTCCAGAGTGCCCTGGACGCCCTTGGCCTTGAGAACGCCTGGCCCCATACCGGGAATTACTGGGGGTTCTCGGTCGTCGGGCTTGAGGCAATTGCGCCCTATCAGGACAGCCGGATTGTGGTGATTTCTCCGACCCTGCCCGGGTTGTCTGACACCCTGGCCAACAGCCCTTTCTGGACTTATCTGCCACCGGTCCAACGCAATCAGGTGTACCAGATTGATCCGGTCTGGCCGTTTGGCGGGGTATTCCCGGTCAAGCGACTGGCGACACTACTCGCCGAAGGCCTGCTGGCAGGAGGATCAGACAATGTACGCTGAGTCTGCCAACAACCCGGTCGCAAAGCCTTCTCTACCGGCAAGACTACCAGTGGCGGCAGCACTGATCTGGTGTGGCGCATTTCTCGCGAGTGCGGCACCCTGGCTTGGTCAGCTCAACCCGGGCGCTCTCATCGCCGCCTTCTGGACGTTTGAGGGCAGCGATTACGCTTCGGTACTGGCCCATTACAGCTGGGCCCCCCGGGTCGCCATTGCGGTCCTCATTGGCTTTGGTCTTGGTCTCGCCGGCGCGGTTACCCAACAGATCCTTGGTAACCCTCTCGCCTCCCCCACAACCCTGGGCGTGGAGGCAGGCGGCCAGTTCGGTATAACGGTGGCGACCATGTTCTTTCCCGGCCTGCTCGCCTTCAGTCCAGACCTTGTGGCGGTTTCCGGCGGGCTACTGGCCATCGGGCTGGTCATCGCGCTCACCTGGCGCCTGGGCTTTTCACCGGTCACCGTGATACTGGCCGGGCTTGTTGTCACCTTTTTCCTCGGCGCCGTAAACATGGCGTTCCTGTTACTCAAAGGCGAATGGCTGGGGAACTTGTTTATCTGGGGCGCGGGTTCGCTGGTCCAGAACAACTGGCAACCGTTTATGGAACTCTGGCCCCGGGTGCTGGTGCTGGGCGTATTCATGGTCCTGTTGATGCGCCCGCTGCAGATCATGCAACTGGGGCAGACCTCTGCCCGGTCCCTCGGTGCCAAGGTCGGTCTGATTCGGGTGCTGGCGCTATTTCTGGTGGTCCTGATGAGTGCTACCGTCGTCAGCCGGGTCGGTGTCGTGGCCTTTATCGGTCTTGCGGCACCGGTGCTGGCAAGGCTCCTGGGCGCTCGCACCCTCTCTGAGCGCCTGATCTGGAGCAGTCTCCTAGGCGCGGGTCTGCTGTTGCTGGCAGATACCCTCGCCCATTGGGCATCCACCCGGGGCGACGGATCGCTGGTGCCAACCGGCACGACCACCGCCCTGATCGGCGGGCCGATTATCCTGCTGGCCCTGCAGAGTTTGAAGAACACCCATCATATGCCAGGGCAGGATGACAGCCCCGCCGGTTTCCTGCCAAAGAGGCGCTCTATTTTTCTGACTGCTGGGGGCATAGCGGCTCTTCTGCTGGCCACCATTGTAATCTCCATGGGGTGGTCTCCGGGACTGGACGAATGGAGCTGGACTCCGACCGCCCAGTGGCACGAGGCGTGGGTCTGGCGCGGCCCCAGATTACTGGCCGCCATTCTTGCCGGCGTGGCCCTGGGCCTTGCGGGCACACTGATCCAACGCATGACAGGCAACCCCATGGCCAGCCCGGAGATGCTCGGCATCAGCGGCGGCGCGGCGGTGGTCATGGTTCTAATCGTGCTGCTTGGTGCCGATATTGGGCGCGCTGGACAGCTGGGCGCGGCCACCCTGGGTGCGGCAGCTGCGCTGGGGTTGCTGATTATGCTTGCCCGCAAGCACCGGTTTGCCGGCAACCAGCTCCTGCTTGGCGGGCTCGCGTTATACGTGTTCATGGACGCGGGCCTTCGCCTGGTCATGGCTTCCGGTGGCACGGTCGCCTCGCAGCTTCTCAACTGGATGTACGGGTCCACCTGGCTGGTTTCAGAAGTCGAAGCCCTGGGGCTTTTGGCACTCATTGTGCTGATTTCGGCCGGCCTTCTGGTGATTATCCGGCCCCTGAGCATTCTTCCCCTGGGAGAAACATCGGCCAGCTCACTGGGCTTGCCGGTGACGAAAGTCCGTCTGATGTTGCTTCTGTTGGCAGCGCTGCTGACCGCTTCGGCGACGGTCGTGATCGGCCCACTGAGTTTTGTGGGCCTTATTGCACCCCACCTGGCCCGTGTTCTGGGCCAGCAGACCGTTGGGCGGCAGCTCGTTGTTGCTGCCCTTGCCGGCGGTCTTCTGCTCGGCATGGCAGACTACCTGTCCAGGATTGTGGTTTACCCCAATCAGCTTCCGGCGGGACTTCTGGCAGCTCTGGTCGGTGGCCTGTATTTCCTCTGGGGGCTGAGTCGCCATGGCAGAGCCTGAGCGTAACCCGGGAGTCGGTCCCCGGGGTCGGGAATACTACCGTCTGCTGAGTCAGTCAGGGCTGGATGGTGAAACAGTTCTTGGCGAGGCTCTCCAAACGCAAGCTGGTGCGCGAAGCGGCCTCTTTTCTCTGGCCCAGTGCCTGGAGCAACCGTCGCTACTGCGACGCCAGGTTGGCATCGAATACCCCCACAATGCCGGGCCCCGGGCCGTGCGCGCGTTTGTTTCTGTGCTTCAGCAGGATCTGGCGCTCAGCGTGATTGCACCTCTGACTCTAAGGCTATTTCGCGACGGCCACGCGCCTTTACCGGATGCCAAACGAATCTTCCTGGCTCCGGCCGACCAATCGAAACAACCGGTATCCCGTTGGTTTCAGCTGCCGGGTGGCGAGGGTGTTGATGAAGAAACGTTTGTCAGGTCAGCAGGAGCTCTGACAGCTGAGTGGTACCCTGTCTTCCGGCGCCAGTTGGGAGTCAGCCCGGGCGCCTACTGGAGCAGTACAGGTCTTGGACTGGGGGCGCCGTTTTCAGCCGTGTGGAACCGGGTCGAACCGCAAGCGCTTTGCCAATTGGCGCAAGGCTGGCTGGAGCAATTTCAAAACGATGCAAACCAGTTTATTGACTGGATTCCTGCGGTGTTCGGTGAGCAGGCCACGGCAATCCCCCAGCGAAAGGGGTGTTGCCTGAAATACCTGCTGCCGGAGGGCGGTTACTGCGGTACCTGTGGCGTACATCGCAAGGAACGATTCGCCGCACTCATGCCCCAAGAGCGGACGACAACACCAGGCCAATGGCAGCCAGGCCAATAAGCACACCAGCCCCTGCCGCCAGTTTCAACCCTTCGATCATTTCCTGTTCGGGTGCCATTCCTTTTTCTCCCGTTTGAGGTGAACCCAGTGGCCTTTACTTTATTGCGAATCATTATTATTTGAAATAGAAGGCCACTGATCTGTAATCCAAAGGAAGCCCTATACTCTTGGTAATGGGACACGCTTCGGCGAAGCCCGCTTCAACTGCTACTCTCAATGTTCACACGGCACCGGTAGGAACGGAGGCTCCAATGGGTATACTCAAACACCTTGTACTGACAGGCAGTTTAATGCTGGTTGCCGTTACCAGCATGGCAAACCCGACCTTTTCCTCCGACAAAACCGATTTCCGGCTCGAGACCATTGCACAAGGCCTCGAGCATCCCTGGAGCCTGGCGTTCCTGCCGGATGGCTCCATGCTGGTGACGGAGCGGGAAGGACGGCTGCGAATGATCCGTAACGGTGCGCTGTTGAGTACCCCTATCAGCGGGCTACCAGAGCTCGTTGTATCCGGCCAGGGCGGGCTGCTGGACGTGATTCTGCACCCGGAATTTGAACAGAATCAGATTCTATTCCTGAGCTATGCCCATCGAAACCGGGACGGCATGACCACCCGCGTGGCACGCGCCCGACTGGACGGAGAGCGCCTTACCGGCGTTGACGTCATCTTTGAAGCGCTACCCCGCTCGAACACCAGCAGGCACTTTGCAGGTCGGATGGAATTTGATCGGGAAGGCAATCTTTACATCTCCGTTGGAGACCGTGGCGAGATGGACCGGGCCCAGAACAATGGTGATGATGCCGGTGGCGTTCACCGGATTACGACTGACGGCGGTCCCGCGCCCGGCAATCCTTTCCTCGACACCAGCGGCGTTAACGATACCTTCTATACAACCGGTAACCGCAATATCCAGGGCATGACGATCCACCCGGAAACGGGCGAAATATGGAGCCACGAACATGGTCCCCGAGGTGGCGACGAAATCAACATCATCCGGGCAGGAACCGATTACGGCTGGCCGACAATCACCTTCGGCATCGACTATTCTGGCCTGCCCATCACTGACGACACCGAAAAGGAAGGCATGGCCCAGCCACTTCATTACTGGGATCCGTCCATTGCGCCATCTGGCATGGCGTTTTATACCGGTGACCTGTTCCCGGAATGGCAGGGGGATCTGTTCGTGGGAGCACTCAAAATGCGCAAGCTGGTTCGCCTGCGCATTCAGGATGGCAAAGTGACAGAAGAGGAAGATCTGCTGACCGATCTCGGCGAGCGTATTCGTGACGTACGCATGGGCCCCGACGGCGCCCTTTGGTTACTGACAGATTCACCAAGGGGAAAGGTCTATCGGATGGTACCGCTTCAGTGAGGATCGTTGGTTCGTTCAGTCTTTTCAAACTGTGGCAGCTCGTCGGTAATCTCGAACCAGTCGGATTTTGAGCCCACAAACACATGGTGGGCCGCCCCCTTATTCAGGGGTTCGTTGATACAGCCAACCCGCAGGCGCAGTATGCCGGGAATGGCGTCAACACGGCTGTAAAGCTGGCTGCCGCAACGGCTGCAGAAGCCCCGGTACTTGCCGGGACGCGATTCGAACTCGGTAATCTTGTCTTCGCCGGTTACGAACCGGAACCTCACCTTCTGCACCGGCGCGCTGGCCGAGAACGCGCTACCGTGGGCGCGCCGGCACTGGCTGCAGTGGCATAGGGCAACCGGGCCGATAGGGCCATCGTATTCAAAACAGATATCGCCACACAGGCAACGACCGGTGTACATGGTGCGGGCCTCACTGGTTCGGCTCAGAGGTTTATTCAGGCGCGATGATACCGGGCGGCCACTTGAAGAACCAGTCTGCCGGCACCACTTTAAGAACACACCACTCGCTAAGGAGGACATTATGTCATTCAGCGCACTTCCGAAGATCGGCATGGGAACGTTCCGGCTCAAGGGCAACGACGCCCGGGACGCCGTCAAGAGCGCCCTGTCCCTGGGCTACCGCCATATCGATACTGCCCAGATGTATGGAAACGAAGCGGAAGTTGGTGATGGCATTACCTCCAGTGGTATTCCGCGCCGGGAAATTTTCCTGACCACCAAAATCTGGCACGACCAGCTGCACGCAAGTGACCTGATCAACAGCCTCCATGACAGCCTCGCACGGCTCAAAACCGACCATGTGGATCTGGCGCTGATCCACTGGCCATCGCCCGGTGACGAAGTGCCCATGAAGGAGTATCTGGGTGCCTTGAGGGATTCCCAGCGCGAGGGTCTGGCAGAGCACATCGGCATTTCGAACTTTACCTGTGCCCAGATGGATGAGGCGAAAGCCATACTGGGCGACACGCCCATCTTCACCAACCAGGTAGAAGTGCATCCGTTCCTGGCCAACCGCAAGGTGGTGGCACATGCCCAGAAGCTCGGCATTACCGTGACCGGCTATATGCCGCTGGCAGTCGGTAAGGTGATGGAGGACGAAACACTGCAGCGCATTGCCGCTGAGCGAAACCTGACGCCGGCCCAGGTGGCTATTGCCTGGGTGGCATCGAGAGGCGTTGTGCCGATCCCCTCCTCAACACGGCCCGGCCACCAGAAGGCTAACCTGGAGGCGCTGGAGGTTGAGTTGAGCGAGGAGGAAATCCGCGCGATTGACGAACTGGACCGTAACGAACGCATCGCTAATCCGGACTTTGCGCCGTCCTGGGACTGAGCCAGAACCCGGCTCCAACCAGCAAGAGCGTAGCCACCGGGGTGACAAGCAACCACCAGGTCTGAAGCACCCATAAGAGGGCGGCACTGAACAGACTCCACAACACCAGCAGCGGCAGGTAGACCCAGCGCCAGGTCCTGGTCACGAGTGCCAGAGCGAGCGCGCCAGCCGCTGCGGTGGTGCCGGGTGCTACGCCAAACAATCCGACGGCCTCCCACTGGCCGGAATCAGCCATTGCAAACCAGGGCAAGACACAGACAGCAAGCAGCCAGAGTACGGCAAGTCTTCCGATCGCTAGCCTGCTGTCATGAACCCCGCCTGAAAACACGGCAGCCGCAAGCAACGCGCCCTGGGCCACGAAGGCCCACCCAAACCACGCCGCCGGCCAGTTAATGGGGCCGAAATAGCCCACCAGAAACCCGTAACCGCTGACAATCCAGGCAAGCGACATCAGGCCGACGGCCAAACGCCGTGCCACCCTGCTCTGTCTGGAGATCAGCACCGGTATAAAAATGGCGATCACCACCGCCAGCAACTGCCAGGGCCATAGATCCTGGTTGATCCGGACAAACAGCCGCAGAAACACCTGCGGCCCGAACATCACAAAATCCTGTAGCGAGTAGCTCAGCCAGTCAGCCCCACTCACAGCGACCTCACGTAACCCGCCATCCGCTGGCGCTGGCTGGCATCAGGCAATGCACCGTACATCGCCCCCATGTTTTCCTTCATGTGCTCGACCTTACTGGTCGCCGGAATGGCACAGGTCACCGCCGGGTGGGAAATAATGTACTTGAGGAAAAACTCCGCCCAGTTGCCAGCACCGGCCTCCCCGGCCCAATCGGGCAGTGGCTCCGACTGGAATCGCCGAAACAGCGAACCGCCCTGGAATGGACGATTGACGATCACCCCGATTCCGCGCTCCTGGGCCAATGGCAGCAGCCGGTCCTCAACCTCCCGGTCCAGAACGTTGTAGGTCAGCTGCACAAAATCCAGAGGCTCCCGCTCCATAATCTGCGCGAATTCCCGATGCCGACGACCATGGGATGTGGTGATGCCGATATACCGAACCTCACCGTTCGCCTTCATCTGCTTGAGCGTTTCAAGATGCCCCTGCCACCCCAACAGATTGTGCACCTGCAACAAATCGAACCGATCAACACCCCAACGCCTGCTCGAACGCGCCGCCTCCGCCCGGGTTGCTGATTCATCGCCGGTCCAGATCTTGGTAGCTGCAAAAATCCGGTCGTGGCCGTCCAGAGCGTTCAGCGCCTCGCCCATTACATCTGCAGCGCTGCCATACATCGGCGAGCCATCGACCACCGTGCCTCCGAGCTCGAAAAAGGTTTTCAAAACCTCAGTGCGCTGGGTGATTAATTGTTCGTCACCACCAACGTTGAAGGTGATCCACGTGCCCATACCGATTGCAGGGATGGATTCGTCTGTGCCGGGAATCCGGCGCATGATGGGAGATAATGCAGTGCTTCCCGATGTGTTTGCGAACAGCATCGGGGCTTTGAGAGCAATTCCGGCGAGGCCGGAACTGATCAGGAACTTCCTTCGAGTAATCTGATTCGCCATAGCGCCCCCACTGACAGAAATTTCAGTGCGAATAGCATGATGTTCAAACAGCGCGGGTGGGTCATCCCTTCTCCAGACCGTGAAGGGCCACGGATGGCCCGACCGAGCCTACATGGAAGTATTTACGGCGTGTCTGGAGAAGGGATGACCCACCCGGGCGGCAGCTACATGGCTGACAGTCTTACCAACAACTCAGTTCCCGTAGTGGGCATCAAGATATTTCAGAATACGGGCAGACTCGAACAGGCCTTCCCCGGTATTGGGGTCTTCAAGATAGGGCACCTGAACCCGCTTGTGCACCTGGAAAAACGCATCCCGCTTGCCACCGGGAATCGGCGTAAAAGGCCCCGGCTTGATGCGCTGCTTCGCTGGCCCGATCTCTGTCCAGTGCTCCTTCCCGAGGTTGTGCAAGGTATACGGAATTTCCAGCTCACACAGCCGCTCACGCACCAAACGTGAAAACGGGCTGCCCTCGAAACTCCAGAGGTGCAAAGGCCGCTCCGGCCGCTTGCCCTGGCTGACCCTCAGCCCCCGCATGGCGCTGGTTACCGAGGCTACTGAGCCCAGGACCGGCTGCCAGACCCGACCACGATAGTAGGACGGTACCGACCGGCCGGCATATTGCCGGAACAGATACTCGATGATCTCCTCGGATTCGTACATGACCATGCCCGTGTTCTGGTCCGCCAGCAAAGGGAACTGTTGCCGGCCTCCCAGCGCCTCCGCCTGGGCCCGGAAAACCGACCCGCCCTTCGGACAGGGCCGGATTTCCACATCCAGGTTAAGGGCAGTCAGGGCTTCACGAACACGACGGCAGTACGGACAGCCCTCCATGTCATAGAGCACGATCGGCTTTTCCGGCTGGGGAACATTTTTTACCACCAGGCAACCACGCCAGGCAGTGAGCGACGATGTGGCGACCGAGCCCAGCACGTGGACGTTATGAGAAAGCATATTCGACATAAACAAACCTTTTTTTGGAGACCACGCCATTATCACGCAATCTGACGATTTTCCATTGGCTCCCGGGTACCCATGATGTGATCAAACCAGGGTTTGGTCACGCACCAGTTGGCATTGGGGTTGGGTCCCATATGATGATCATAGTGCCAGGGCAGGTTCTTTCTCGCCCATTCCGGGTCCAGATGTGAGCGCTTATGTACCCGGTAGTAATTCCAGGCGCTGTAGTAGAGAGTACCCACAAAAAATGGTGCGAATGGCAGCAGCGGGGTGACTGCTGCAGCCCCCGCAACGAGGGCAGCCACCTCCTTGGTTTGGGCATTCCAGGTCAGGGGCGGTCTGCGATAGTCATCATCCAGGAAGCCATTCCGGCGTACGTTTCGGTGATGATCATGCCAGTGAAACGACCAGAAACTTGCCCGGTTCCGGCCCAGCTCATGAAGAACGTGTTTATGGAATACCCATTCCACGCCATTGGCGGTCAAAAGACCCAGTGGAATACCAATCATGGTGTCCTCCTTTTGTTGTTTTCGGAACACTTGGTTACACATTCATCAGGAAACGCCTTTTCGGCCGCGAATTCCATGACTCAAACGCCGGAAAAAGGACCCATAAATCCGATAGCAAAGTCATTGACAACCCGAAGGTTAATTTTTATCCACCTAACTCCATGATTCGCAAGGGCACTTACATCGCGTCACAAAAGTTCAATACAAACAACGACACTACTGCCATTTTTTAACGTCATGTAGAGCTTTTCTGCATAGTACAAACCGGCAGGATGGGCTATTGTTGGACTATAGGAACTCACTGGATAGCGATCATGGTAGCCCCGGGTATGCGGCGTTCTGAAAGTAGAGAAAAAACAGGTTCTGGATTCAGACGGTCTCTTTTGGCATCCCTCACGGCCCTTGCCGTGATTACCACCCCGTCCGTTGTATTCGCCGAAGACGATAATTCCGGTTTCTCGGGAAATCGCCTCTGGACGAACCAGCTTCAGGATTACGCGCTCAAGTCCCTCCACAATGAAGATGCCATGAGCATGGCCGCCATTCCGCTGAATGGTCCCGGCATTAATCAGTACATCAATGCCGATGCGCTGATGAGCCCCGGTTCCATCATGAAGCTGGTGACAACCTTTGCGGCGCTGGAGGTTCTCGGGCCCAACCACCATTGGGATACCGATTTCCTGACCGACGGTGTCATGGTCGGCGACACTCTCAAGGGTAATCTCTACGTCCGCTTCGGAGGCGATCCCAAGCTCACTATTGAACGCCTCTGGACCACACTGGGTGAGCTTCGCAGCATGGGAATTACCAGAATCGAGGGAGACCTGATCCTTGATGGTTCCTACTTTCAGGTAGACGGTGGTTTTCCTGCGTTTGAAGACAACGGCGACAACCCCCACGCGCCGTTTCTGGTGGAACCGTCCGCCTATCTGACCAACCTGAACCTGATGCATTTCCAGGTTCGTGCCGATGAGCGTGGCACCCAGGCCTGGAGCACGCCCTCCCTGGGCGAAGTTGTCATCGACAACCGTGTGGTTGCCACTGCAGAAGGCCCGTGCCCATCACGAAGAAACTTTGAATGGGAGCCCATCATTCATGAAGACCACCGGGTGACCGTTCGGGTAATCGGTGAACTTCCCCAGGGCTGCCGAACCACCACCTATCTTTCATTGCTGTCCCATGATCAGTACAGCGCCTCGTTGATTCGCTCCTTGCTGGCAGACCTTGGCGTCGTAGTGTCAGGTGGAGACCTGAATGGCGTAACGCCTGAGGATGCCCGACTGGTGATGAAAACCACCTCGCCGGACCTGGTTACCATGGTGAGGGACATCAACAAGTGGAGCAGCAACGTGATGGCGCGCCAACTGCTCCTCACCATTGGTGCGGAAAACCGCCAGGAAGATGAAAGCGATGACCGGGTTGCCGGTATACGGGTGATCTACGACTGGCTTGAAAACAAGGGCATCAATACCGCCGGCATGGTGATCGACAACGGCGCTGGCCTCACCCGACACGGGCGGATCACCGCACGCCAGGGCGCTCAAATACTGGAACACGCCTGGAACAGCGCCTACTCGGCAGACCTCATGGCCTCAATGCCTATCATCGCGATGGATGGAACCATGGCACGCCGCCTGCGCAACACCGGCATGGATGGCGAGGGTCGCATCAAGACCGGTTACCTGGAAAATGTGAGATCGATCGCCGGATTCACCCGCGATTCCAATAACACCACCTGGGCCGTGGTCGGGATGGTCAATAACGATCCTGCCTGGAATGGCCAGGCCGTGCTGGACCGCATTCTGTATTCGCTGCATTTCAGGCCGCCGACCGGGACCGCTATTTCACATGCGGCTTCCGGCACTTCTGAGACTAGCATTCAATAAAAAGCCCCGGCCGTGGCCGGGGCTTTTTCAAAGATTTAACAGTGTGCCTTACTGAGGTTGCCCAACGAAATCATCGAACAAGATCAGCCCTAGCGCTTGCAATGCCGGATCTGCATTAGCTGGATCCGCATCCCGTGCAACTACCGTGTAGACTCCACCTGCATTAAGCTCAACACCTTCGGCGGTGATTGCCGGTGTGCCCGTTCCTGTCGGTGCAATGTAGACGTTATACGTGCCCTCAGCTATCGGAAGATAGTCAGTTACCGCTTTGAAGGGAACGTCTGACAACGCCGGGGCTGAGTTACCGATACCGTTCTGAGTGCCCGGAACCAGATAGATGTCGACATTGCCGGCCGCAGTTGAAGCATGAACGATTCTCAGGGAGGCTTGGGTAGCAATGCTGCGCACCGTATCCTCTGCGACAAGCGCCTCGATGTTCGCCAACTGACCGACCGCAAGAACGCTATAACCCTGGCCGTTGGCAAGGGGCAATGTCTCATCAATGACAACCTGTCCGCCACCTAGGCCGGTTCCAGCAGCCGCTACCCGAACCCGGGTATCCCCGGCCGGCAAAGCAGCATAACCATCAAGGAAGGCAAACGGAGAAACACTGCCGAACGGGATATCGGACAATGCCGCCGGACCTGTTTCACCAACAAAAACATCTACGTTAGGTGCATCAGAAGAGGCATGCACAACGCGTACTCCTGCGTCCTGACCTGCGTCGAAAATCTCCGCAACTTCACTGCCATTCAGTACGACCAGACTGATTGGGCTTGCATCGCCGTTTGCACCCGTGTTGTCAACGGCGCCGACCAGAAGATCAGACCCGGCTGGCAAGCCAATTTGGCCACTGTCGTAAACAACGGTACTGGAACCCGCAGGGGTAACCCGAATCTGGTAATCGTCTGAAGCGGGAAGCTCCAGTGGACCTACACTTTCCTTGAAGGAGAAGCTAAAGGTAGCTTCGGCAGGAAGCGGATCACCGGACGCAGTCACATATACATCCACTGGACCGCCTGCAGCTGTCTGAGCATCAGGCGACAAATGCGCTACCCTCAGGCGCGCACTGTTGGCATCGTCACGAGCACCATCATCCGTCAAGATCAGCGGCTCAATGGTCTCGTCACCAACTTTGCCAACTGCGATCACGTCATAGTTGGTATCCGCACGCAGCGACACGCCGTCAGCGGAAATTACAGTCGCGGTCGCGCCGCCCGGCAGCAATCCATCAACCGCGATATCGGCAAGACCGGCACCCGGAGTGAGGACGGCAGCCTGCTTATAATCAGCACCTGAAACGACAACATCACCGTTCACCCGTACATTCACCGCAGGTGCATCAGAGGACGCATGCAGGACCCGAACACTGGTTGTTGCTGGATCATCATCGTCATCAAGCCAACACCCGGATAGCACAACGCTACCCGCCAAAACCATCGGTAAAGCATATTTTGTCTTCATTTTTCAAACTCCCCACTTTTGAGGTTGTTTACCAGGATTTGAGTGGTTCGAACCTGCACAATTTCCGTCCATGAATCATGCGTCAATGCATTTACGGGGAGTCAGAAAGAACGGATTTGCATCTTTTGACATTTAAGCTTACAGATGTACGCAATTAATCAAACCGGCGCATGGTGAACTCAGTCATCTTCCCGGCAAGCGGCGCGATGAAGGTCACGAGAGGAAAAGCAACGGCCCAGGCAACGAGAAAAGCCGGCCCCCACCGGTAGTGGAATTCGCCGTCGATGCCCGTGTTGATGAAGGTGATCACCCCGGACATCAGCAGCGACATAATTCCGGACATGTAAAAGCCAAAGATCAGCTGGCGTAGACGTGAAAGTCTCATTTTGCTCATGACTTCTCCTGAACAATGCTCCAGGGTTCCCCGGAGCAGCATCTGAAAGGCGTGATATGTCGTACACTGATATCACTCAAAGCTGAAATGATAGTGAGCTTGCAATCTTTTTTCGATAAGCCTTTTTACCAAGACAGGTGCGCCATGAATACTGCCAAAGACTGGACACCCGGCTTTATCAAACCGTTTGTCCTCATTCTGTTACTGGCCCTTGGACTGGTTGGCTGCAGTTCGACCAAGATGGCTTATCGATACGCGGACTGGGGCATCGTGTGGTGGGTAGAAGACTACGTGACACTGACGGCCGACCAGAAACAGCAGCTCAACAGCGACATTGTTCAATTGCGGCAATGGCATTGCAGTGCCGAATTGCCCCGCTACCAGGCCTGGCTGGATGAACTCGAGTCTGATGTTTCCAGCAACCCACCCGACAAGGCCACCGTCGACTACCATCAACAACAGCTTTTCAGTTTCTTCCCGAGTCTTCTGGAAAAGGCAACGCCTGTCGCGGTAAACCTTCTCTCAAGCCTGAGCGATGAACAGGTGCAGGAGTTGGCGAACAACATGGCGCAAAGCCAGCGGGAAATGGAAGACGAATTCCTGGCCGACTCCCCGGAGGCAACAGCCGAAGCACGCGCAGAGAGAACCGCAGAGCGGGTTGAGCAATGGCTGGGGGACCTGAACAGCGAGCAGCGCGACATCGTGCGGCAATGGTCCGCCAATCGGGGCGAGCAGACTGAGATCTGGCTGCGGGGTCGAAGGAACTGGCAACTGGTCTTGCTGGAACTGCTGGAAAAAAGAAACGCGCCGACGTTCGAGGCGGAGCTGGAATACCTGATTCTGAATTCCGAAGAGGTGCGTGGTGAGGCCTATAAAGTCATGATGGCAGAAAGTCGGGCTGCCATGTCCTCCCTGATGCACGAGTTGATTATGGCAGGTGACAGGGAAACACTGGCCCAGCTCCAGGATCGGGCGGTGGAGCTGAACGATGACTTCGCGGCACTGACCTGTTCGCCGGCCTGACAGGCTCGGACGTAGTGAAAGCGGGGTCGGATGAAAGCGGTCATCCGACCCCAACGATTACTCAGACTGTCAGGTAGCCACCGTCGGCATTGATGCAGGCGCCCGTGGTGTAGCTGGAAGCATCGGAAACCAGATACAGCACCGTACCCGCCATCTCGCCCGGATCGGCCACCCGCTTCATGGGGATATGGGCCATGGCCTGCTTCTTGATGGCTTCGTTGGTGGTCAGGGCGCTGGCAAACTTGGTATCGGTCAGCCCTGGCAACAGCGCGTTCACGCGGATTTTCTGCTGACCCAGCTCCATGGCAAAGGACTTGGTCATGGAGATTACGGCGGCCTTGGTGACCGAGTAAATGCCCTGATAGTGCCCCGGATTGACGCCGTTCACGGAAGCCACGTTCACGATAGAGCCACCACCGGCTTTTTTCATCATCTGGGCGCCGCGGGCGCACATGAAGAAATAGCCCCGGATATTCACATCCACGGTCTTGTTGAACGCGCCCAGGTCGGTGTCTTCCACCGGCCCGAAATAAGGGTTGGCAGCAGCATTGTTCACCAGAATATCCAGCTTGCCGTGGGTCTGGTCAATGTGCGCCCAGATGCTTTCGATCTGATCCATATCGCCAATGTGACAAGCATAGGCTTCGGCGCTACCGCCGGCATCCCGGATGCTGCTGGCAACCGCTTCGCAACCATCAATCTTGCGGCTGCTGACGATTACGTGGGCGCCATACTCGGCCAGGGTCCGGGCAATGCTCTCGCCGATGCCGCGGCTGGCACCGGTAATCAGGGCAACCTTGCCAGTCAGATCAAACAGGTTCTTGCTGCTCATTCGTTCACCTCGATTCACTATCGGAATGTCACCAGGGCGGGATCATCCGCTTCCAGGTGGCTGTAGTTATTAAAAACGGCCAGGCTTCGCCGGGGGCCGGAATACAGGACCCGCGACACGCTGGTGTTGGCGATCACCTCGTTCAGACCGAGTGCCCGGGCGTCATCAAGACCGAGCAGGTGCTGGGCGATCACGGAAATTGGTCCGCCGGAGGTCGCCACCAGCACATCGCCGCCATCGGCGTAGTCAATCATTTCCTCGAAGGCCGCCAGAACGCGGGCCTTGAAGTCCGGCCAGCTTTCCTCGTACTCGTGGTCAAACTCGCCCGAGGCCCAGCGATGCACCGCGTGCACAAAGGCCTCCTGGAACGCTTTGGCCGGTTTGGGAAACGCCTTGAGGTCCCGCGCCATCACCGCGCGGTCACTCCACTCCGGGCGGTACCGGGCCACCACAGTGGTGTGATCAAACTCGTTGAAGCCGGGAACCACCTGCATATCGGGCAGTTTGGATCCGTACCCGGTGGCGATGGCTTCAACGGTTTCGCGGTGGCGTTCCAGATCGCCTCCGAAAACCGCTGCCGGTTCCACTTTGCCCGCCAGCCAGCGGCCAAGCACCCTACCCTGCTCCCAGCCCGTGGGAGACAGTTGATCGTAGTTTTCTTTCCCGAAACTGGCCTGGCCGTGACGAACCAGATAAATCGTCGCCATTACAGGGAGCTCTCCGCAATCAACCGCTGGCAGCGCTTTTCGAGATAATTAGCGGCATGGCCAAAGGCGGCGAAACGCTTGTCCTTGGTCTGGCCATGGTAGAAACGGTAATAGATCTGCTGGATGATCACTGCCAGCCGGAACAGGCCGTAGATCTCATAGAAGTCGAAGTTGTCGACCTTGAAGCCGGACTGCTCCATGTAATATGCCACCACTTCCTTGCGGGTAAGCATGCCCGGGCGATGGGTCGGTTGGCGGCGCAGCATCTGGAACGGGCCTTCGTCGTCCGCCTCAATCCAGTAGGCCAGGCTGTTTCCAAGATCCATCAGCGGATCACCGATGGTGGCCATCTCCCAGTCCAGTACGCCAATAACCTCGAACGGGTTGTCCGGGTTCAGCACCACGTTGTCGAAGCGGAAATCATTGTGGATCACCACCTGGGCAATGTCTTCTGGCATCTTGTCATTGAGCCAGCTCATTACCTGCTCAAAGTCACCCACATCGTCGGTGCGGGCCTTGCGGAAACGGTCACTCCAACCGCCAATCTGGCGCTGAACGTAGCCCTCGCCCTTGCCCAGCTTGTCCAGGCCTGCTGCCTTGGCATCCACACGGTGAAGATCCACCAGTTTGTCGATCACGTTCAGGCAAAGCTTGCGGGTATCGGCTTCACTGAGCTCGAAATCCTTGGGAAAGTCCTGGCGCAGGATAATGCCCTTCAACCGTTCCATCACGTAGAAATCGCAACCCAGCACGTCGTGATCATCGCAAATGGCAATGATGTTGGGTACGTAGGGATAAACCGGTTTGAGCGCCCGCATGACCTTCGCCTCACGCAGCATGTCGTGGGCAGACTTGGCAATCTTGCCAAACGGCGGCCGGCGCAAGACGTAGGACCGGTCGCCGTAATCCACCTGATAGGTCAGGTTTGAGGCGCCACCCGGGTATTGACGAATCTCTGGCTCGCCTTGCAGATCCGGGATCGCCTCTTTCATGAACCGGTCTACGGCGCCAGTGTCCAGTTCCTCGCCTTCCCGGATGTCCACGGCCTCGTCGATCTGGGTCATTCAGGACTCTCCTTTTGAATCTTCAGTTTAAAACAGTAAAAAACCGCGCCCTCAGGCCTTGCTGCCACCCATCTTGCTCATCCAGCGCTTGCTTTCCTGATGCATCAGCCAGTCGAAGGCCTTGGGCGCATGGCGTTTGAGCATCCACATGCGGCGCTCCTTGGCATGGGGCAATACCCAGAAGCTCTTGTTCTCCACCGACCGGAAAATATCCTCGGCCACGTCCTCGGCGGTTACCGTGGAGCGCTTCATCAGCTTGTTCACATTCTGCTGAATGCCAGGGATATCTGAACGCATGCTGCTGGTCAGATTGGTCTGGAAAAATGCGGGGCACACACAGCTCACATGAATACCGGCATCCCGAAGCTCCTGACTCAGGGTTTCAGACAGGGCAATCACCCCGGCCTTGGTCACATTGTAGCTATCCATCAACGGCGCCAGCATCAGCCCGGCCATGGAGGCCACATTCACAAATGCCCCGGAGCCCTGCTGCTTGAACTGCGGCGTGAACGCCTTACAGCCGCGAACCACCCCCAGCACATTGATATCGAGAATCCACTCCCAATCCGCCATTGTGGTATCTTCAATGGAACCGGCAGAGGCAACGCCAGCGTTGTTCACCACCACATCAACGCCACCCCACTTCTTCACCAGATCATCCCGGACCTTTTCGAAATCGGTCAGGCGTCGAACATCGCATTCGACGAAATAGCCTTCGCCTCCGGCCGCATTAATCTCTTTCTCGACGCCAACACCCTGCTCCGGGTTAATGTCGCCGATGCAGACTTTGGCGCCTTCTTTGGCATAACGCAGTGCTATGGCGCGGCCAAGTCCGCTGGCGCCTCCGGTTATGAATACTCTCTGAGTCATCAATGCTTCCCCGCTGTTATCTTGCTAAAAACTGAAACCAACTCCGAAGTACGACGGATTTGGCGGAAGGGTGTTTCTGAAACTGTGCGGAGCGATGGATGGCGGAGCCCAAGCGTCACAGGGACGTGCCGCAAGGAGCGTGTTTCAGAAACACCCTTCCGCCGAATCCAGACTCCCGATTCAGATTCTCAATTTTTATATTTACGCAGCTCAAGACGGGCCACCATAGCCCGATGCACCTCATCCGGGCCATCCGCCAGGCGTAAAACACGGGCATAGGCAAACAGCTGTGTCAGCGGGAAATCGTCATCACTGACTCCGGCACCACCGTGAATCTGAATGGCCTGATCCACAATGGTCTGCAGCATGGATGGAATCACCGCCTTGATCATGGAGACCTCTTGAAGCGCCCCCATGATGCCCTTGGTATCCAGTGCCCAGGCGCATTTCAGCGTGAGCAGACGGGCCTGCTCAATGGCCATGCGGGCATTGGCAATGATATCCGGATTGCCGCCCAGCTTGGCGATCGGCCGCCCGAAGGCCTCACGAGTCGTTGCCCGCTTGATCAGAATCTCCAGCGTGCGCTCTGCCGCACCAATCGCCCGCATACAGTGGTGCACTCGGCCCGGCCCAAGACGGCCCTGGGCAATCTCGAATCCCCGACCCGGACCGGCAATGAATGCGCTCTTGGGCAAACGCACGTTGTCGAAAAGCACCTCGCCATGGCCATAGGGCTCATCATATTCACCGAATACCGGCAGCATACGCTCGATCTTGACGCCAGGCGTGTCCAGAGGCACCAGCACCATGGAATGACGGCGATGCTTGTGCGCATCCGGATCCGTCAGACCCATGAAGATGGCAACCTTACAGTCGGGATGCCCGATACCGGTGCTCCACCACTTGCGACCGTTCAGAACCACTTCGTCGCCTTCAACAACGGCCGTTGCCTCCATATTGGTGGCATCGGAAGAGGCAACCGCCGGCTCAGTCATACAGAAGGCGGAGCGGATCTCGCCGCTCAGCAGACGCGGTAACCACTCGGCTTTTTGCTCTTGAGAGCCATAGTGGATCAATACTTCCATATTGCCGGTGTCTGGCGCGTTGCAGTTAAAAATCTCCGGGGCAATGAAGCTACGGCCGGTTTCCTCGGCAATCAGGGCGTAGTCGGAGTTCAACAGGCCACAGCCGTATTTTTCATCCGGGAAAAACATGTTCCAGAGGCCCTGGGCTTTGGCTTTTTCCTTTAGCTCCCGGATGATCGGCAGCACAACCCAGCGGTTATCCAGAGAAGCAAGCTCCTTGTGGTACTGCTCTTCGATGGGAAAAATCTCATCCTTCATGAACTGCTTCACGCGGTTGAGATAATCCTGCCCTTTCTCGGAAATATTGAAATCCATCGCCGTCTCCTCGCTAACGGTTGCACGGTGGCGTGCACGGAATCATCACGTTGAGACCAGTCTAGGGATGACTTAACTATTACGCGACTGAATTATTCTTATCGTTTATTATTAACCAAACTTATTCAAATTCTCCAGAAACGGATCCCGCTCATGGCCCTCAACCGCCTGGACCTGAACCTGTTGCACGTGTTCGACACCATCTACCGGGAGGGAAGCCTGACTCGTGCAGCCAGGTCACTGCATCTCACTCAGCCGGCTGTCAGTCATTCCCTGTCGAGGCTAAGGGACCATTTTGACGACCCCCTGTTTACCCGTCAGGGCAACCAGATGGTGCCAACACCACTGGCCCGGCGATTCCTTGAGTCCATGCGGCCGGGCCTCACCCAGATCCAGGGCGCGGTAAACCAGTTTCATGCCTTTGATCCGGCCACCCAGCGTAAAACCTATTCGCTCGGGCTACGTGACATTCTGGAATCGACCTTCCTGCCCCGCCTGATGGCGCGCCTGGACGCCTATCCGGAACTGGAAATTGTCAGCCAGAGGATCGCGAGGCGCGACATGGAGACGCAACTGGCGGCCGGAAAACTGGATTTTGCCGTGGATGTGCTGTTGCCCGTCAGTAACCAGACGTCCCACGAACTGCTGAGGCGCGACCGCCTGGTGGTTCTGGCCCGGGAGGGGCACCCGCTGGCAACAGAGTCGCTGGATATGGAGGGGTACCTGTCCGCAAAACACGTGCTGGTATCCTCGCGGACCGAAGGACCCGGGATCGAGGACTTTGAACTATCGCGACTGGGGGTACAACGGAGTATCCGCTTGAGGTGTCAGCACTACTATGCCGCCTGCAGAGTGGTGGAAGAGACCGATCTGCTGCTGACCATGCCGGAAGCTTACGCCAGAATTATCGCCGAGCGGGCCAACATCCGGATTATGGATCCGCCGGCGGACCTGCCGTCTATCGACGTACACCTGTATTGGCACAAGGCTTACGAGCGGGAGCCGGCGCTGATCTGGTTCCGGGAGCAGTTGAAGGCAATCAGTTGAGCCTCAGTAGGCGCCAACCACCATCAGGAAACCGAAGAATCCGATAGCCGTGATCCCCAGGGACGCCATTACGATGCCGAGGCCCCACCAGACGGCGGCACCATCGGATATCTCCACATCGTGGCCCCTCAGGGTTCGGTAGAAAGCCCAGGGGCCCAGGACAAATGCACCAACCACCGCAAATACCAGTCCGACGCTGATACCGGCAAAGGTCCAGGTGGCCAGAACCATGGCCCGGTCTTTGACCTGGTCGGTAACACCGTGGTGCTCAAGAAATTTCTTGCAGAAAAACCAGATCAGGGCGAACAGGATGATGACAAAAACCAGTCCGCCGACAATGGTGATCATTCGGTATAGCAAGGTGTCGTTCCTGTCAGTTTAGAGGCCCGTCAGGCCGGAAACACGGGCTCCGGAAGGCACTCGAACCCCGGTTTGGCGAATAGATAGCCCTGGTAGAGATTGATCCCCTGGGAGCGCAACCAGAAGTATTCTTCCTTGGTTTCGACGCCCTCAGCGATGATCTGACCGCCAAGCTGAGTCATCATGGTAATGATGCCTGCAACAACGGCCTGCTTGTTCGGCTGCCGATCAATATCACGGATCAATGCCATATCCAGCTTCAACAGATCGGGTGGGCTGGCCATCATGACATTGTACCGTGAGAAACCGGCCCCGAAATCATCAATGGCGGTGCTGAAACCCATCTCCTGATAAGCCTCGATAATCGACACGAGGTGGTCGACAGATGTGGAGGTCAGCTGTTCGTCCTCAGTAAGCTCGAAAATGATTTTCCGGGTATCGAAATTGTAGGTCTTGGCAGCCGCCAGGGTCGTGCGAATACAGTACTCGGCCCGGTACACCGCGTTGGGCATAAAATTAATGCTGAGCATCGGCTCCATGTTCAGCCTGGCGGCAAGCTTGACCGCCTTGACCCGACAAACCTGATCGAAGGCGTAGCGATTCTGCTCGGTTACCTTCGAGAGGACACTCATCGCCCCCTGACCCTCGGTGCCTCGCACCAGCGCCTCGTAGGCGTAAACAGATTTGTTGAGAACGTCAACAATGGGCTGGAACGCGAAGGTAAAGGAAAAATCCAACCCCTCTCCACATGCACATTGCTCGCAATGAGACTCGTCAAACAGTACGGCGGGTTGGTTCACTTCAACTCCTGAATTCACTTCTGGCGGTTTTGCTATGTTTATATGGCGTATTTTTCACCCAATATAGCCGCGATCCCCTCCCCGGTAAAACCACTTTCTGGTTAAAGCGTGTCAAACGGTGGCATCCCCTGCCTACATGACTAAACTGGGGTTTGTCGTTTATACGTGTCTGTCCACAAAAGGAGTTTCCCTAATGGCCCAAACTACCCGCATCGCTGTAACCCCGGGCGACGGCATAGGTCCTGAAGTGGTGGCCGAGGCTGTGCGCTGCCTCGAGACCCTGCGCGCCAAACACGGCCTGGACCTTGAGTGGACTCGATTCCCCTGGCCATCCCACGCCTGGCACGAGGAGCATGGCGAATCCATGCCCGCGGATGCCCTGGCGCAGTTACAGAAGTACGATGCCATCCTTCTGGGTGCCCTTGGCGATCCGGGCCCTATGGACGATCCGGACCGATACCTGCTTCCAGACAGCATCTCACTGGCGCCACTGCTGGACATGCGCAAAGGGTTCGACCAGTGGGTCTGCGAACGTCCGGCCCGGCTTCTGCCCGGTGCCCGCCAGTACCTGGCCGATGAGCGCGCCAAGGACATCGACATGCTGGTGATTCGGGAAAACTCCGAGGGTGAGTACGTCAGCCAGGGTGGACGTCTGCGCAAGGGCACGCCGGATGAAGTGGCCACCCAGATGGAGGTGTTCACACGCAAGGCAACCGACCGGATCATCCGCTATGGGTTTGAACAGGCCCGAAACCGAGCCGCGGACCGGGTTTCGGAGGGCCGCACACGGACATTCCGGACCCTGGATGGCAGAACCTGTGAAAGCCAGGTGTGCCTGGTCACCAAGCGCAATGCCTTGCGCTACTGGGGCGACATGTACACCGAAGCGTTCGACGAGATAAGCAAGGAATACCCGGACGTGGCCACGCATCATGAGCTGGTGGACGCGGCCTGCATGAAGTTCGTGCAAAGCCCCTGGGCCTTTGACGTGGTCGTCGCGAGCAACCTCCAGGGGGACATTCTTACCGACCTAGCTGCGGTTCTGTCAGGTGGCATGGGCGTGGCACCCTCCTGCAACCTGAACCCGACGGATCCGGATATGCCGTCTATGTTCGAACCTACCCATGGCAGCGCGCCGGATATTGCCGGCCAGGGCCTGGCTGACCCCACCGCCATGCTCTTTACCGCCGCCCGCATGCTCGAGTGGCTGGGCCGCAAGGACCCTGCCATTGCCGCAGCTGGCAAGGAGCTGTTCGATGCAGTGGCTGCAGACCTTGCCGAAAACTCAGGCAGCCGACGAGGCACCCACGAAATCGGCTCTGCGATCTGCGAGCGGCTGTCCCGATAGATCCGGGTTACTGGTCGGCCATGACAAACTCGAGCCGGCCAGGCGCTACCCGCACATCTACCGGCATCATACCGAACATACGCTGGGCGAAGTCGGTTTCGTCCAGTCGGTACACCGGCATGGTCTCCAGCATCTGGGCAACCAGCCGCATGACCGTATCGGTTACAGGCTTCAAATCCCCTTTGAAGAACGGAGAGTCAATACTGCTTTCAAGAAGCTGCAACCGCCGGATAAAGATGGCTTTCTCAGTGCTGTCGTAAACCGGCGCCCCTTCGACCTTCAAGGCAATGTCCACGGGCAGCTTCGCCATCAGCGCATTCAGTGCCACCTGACCTCTCACATCGATCACCGCCACATCGCGACCATCTGGCCCAAGGGTAATGTCGGCGTCGTCGAGACTCAGACTCAATGGCGAACCACTATTCAGCTGGTTGCGGTCGAAGTCGCGAACCACATCCTGAAGGTGCCGTTCCAGCTCGCCTTCGGAGATGGAATAGGGCGACAGACTGGCGCAACCGCTGGCGAGCACCAGCAGCAGGGCCAGAAGCGCACGGAGGGCGTAAATCGGCGTTCTATTCATTTTCGGCCCGGGCCTCGACATGAGGCGTAAGAGTGTCGTCAAAAACCACGTGTATCAAGATGGGTCTGCAGCAGACCTGGCAATCCTCGACATACTCCTGTTCCGGTACCGACGGGTCGACGCTGACATCCAGCGTCTCCCAGCAGTACGGGCACTGAATCAGTACCGAATCCAGGGCGGACATGGCATCACCTCAGAACTGTTGCTTGGCCATCCAGGGGATGACGCGATCGAACGCCTCTTCCAGCTTCTCGCAGGTCGTGGAGAAACTGATCCGAACGGCGTTGGTGCATCCCTCGCCAAAGGCGTCACCGGGCACCATGCAGACGCCGGTTTCCTTCAGCATTCGCAAGGCCAGATCAGAGCCATCGACATGAGGTGGAAGGTCAGGGAAAGCAAAGAAGGCACCGCCAGGCTTATAACCGGTCATGTAGGGGGTCTGATCGACCAGCTCGACCACCTTGTCCCGGCGCTCACGGTAGATATCTACCATATCGCGAACGCACTGCTGGTCACCGGTCAGTGCAGCGACGCCGGCAAACTGGGACGGCGTGTTAGCCACGGAGGTGGTGAACATGTGGAAGCGACGCAGAGACTTGATGGCCGCCTGACTGGCAATCACCCAGCCAACCCGCAGCCCCGCCATGCTGTAGGTTTTTGAAAAGCTGCTGATGCACATGATGTTGTCCAGATCCATCGAGCAGTTCAGCACGCTGGCGAAGTCTTCGTCATCAAAGATCAGGTGGTCGTAGACTTCATCGGCATACACCTGAATTCCCCGATAGGCACATTCCTCCAGGATGGTCTCCACGGTGCTACGCGGGTAAACCGCTCCGGTCGGGTTGTTGGGGTTGTTCAGGATCAGCGCATAAGTCCTGGGCCCCATGGCCTTGATGACCTCATCCGGATCCAGCTGGTGGTTATTCTCTGCCCGGGTCTGCACAAACTTTACTTCACCACCGTTCATGCGAATCAGGGGCGCATAGAGCAAAAACGACGGGTCCGTCACGATAAACTGCCGCCCGGGCGCAGAGGTGGCTGAAATAGCCAGGTACATGGCTTCTGTAGCGCCACTGGTGATCAGGATATTGTCCCGGGTCAGTTTCCGGTTGTAGCGCTTGCCGTAGTAGTCGCGCAGGGCAACCAGCAATTCAGGCAGGCCGGCATCCATGGTATAGCCGGTCTGCCCCGCGTTGAGCGCATCGATGTAGGCATCGATGACGTGCTTTGGGGTCGGCAGATCAGGCTGACCGATGGAAAGATGAATAACATCCTTCATGGTGGCCGCCATATTCACCATGCGACGGATACCCGGCACCGGGATCGCCTGCATGGCAGGGTTCCAACTGGCCTTGGTTTTCCGGTACTTCACTCTACGCGGTTTTTCCTGACCAGTTTCTTTGTTGGCGGCTTCTGCCATAAACACCTCCTGCAAACGGGGCAAATAAGATCTACCCCTGCAGGTTAGTCAGTATGGATGGCCTCTACAAGACAAAAAATCATATAGATGATGTACGTGAAAGTACCGCCATCAACGCTGTGAGTGGAAATTCCGGTGCCTCGCAAGTTGACCCGACAGAGCCTGCCGACCAGACTGTTATTACCCCTCGGGGCAACGACCAGTTCAACGAAGTCATTCATCAAAAAGGCGGAGGCTCAATGACTCAGCACAGCAAACCTGTTGTTACCGTTCTCACCGCGCCGGGAGAGCAGGAACCGCCGGGAATGGACGCAGTCAGGGCCCGCGCCGATGTGCGCTTTGCCTGTGACGAGCCAACCCTTCGCGACACCCTGCCGGGCACCGATATCATGATGGTGACGGACTTTCGCACGGAGGCCCTCGCGGCCGCCTGGCACACCGCAGATAAGCTCCAATGGATCCACGCCACCAGTGCCGGCGTCGATGCCCTGATGTTCCCCGATCTGATCAGGGGCGATGTAACCGTCACCAACGCGCGGGGCATTTTCGACCGTACCATTGCCGAATACGTGCTGTGCACCATCCTCATGTTCGCCAAGGATTTCCCGAATTCCATCCGGCTGCAAATGAAGCACCAGTGGAAACATCGGGACACAGAGCGGGCAGAGGGCAAGCAGGTTCTGGTTGTTGGCGCAGGTTCGATCGGCCGGCAGATCGGCCGCCTGGTCGGCGCCGCCGGTTTAAAAGCACACGGCATCGCTCGCAAGCCCAGGAAGGAGGACCCCGATTTTGTGGCGGTACACGGCAATGACGATCTTTACGAGCAGCTCGGGCATGCGGACTTTGTAGTGATTGCGGCGCCACTAACACCCCAGACCGAAGGCCTGTTTGACGAAAAAGCCTTCAAGGCCATGAAAAATTCTGCCCGTCTGATCAACATTGGACGTGGCCCGATCGTCAAAACCGATGACCTGATCACGGCCCTCGAAAATGGCGAAATTGCCGGCGCAGGACTCGATGTCTTCGAAGAGGAACCGCTGGCAGAAGATCATCCGCTCTGGGACATGGAGAATGTCACCATGACCGCCCATATGGCCGGCGACTTCATCGGCTGGAAACGTGCATTGACGGATCAGTTCCTGGAGAACTTCGACCGCTGGCACAAGGGTGACGAGCTGTTCAATTTGGTCGACAAGGAATTGGGTTACGCTGGCAGCAAATAACCGTGCCTGGCACTCATCCAAAAACAAAACGGGAGCCAAAGGGCTCCCGTTTTATATTCGAACCATCAAAACCAATCAGCTACCAGACAAGGACTGATCCGATGGATCAATCTCCATCTGCTGGATCGCAATCACCGCCTGAGTGCGGTTCCGCACCCCAAGCTTCCGGAACACCGCCGTGATATGGGCCTTGATGGTGGCTTCCGACACATCCAGATCATAGGCGATCTGTTTGTTCAGAAGCCCCTCGGCCAGCATACCCAGCACCCGGAACTGTTGAGGCGTCAGCGATGCCAGCTTCTCGGAAAAGTCGGTGGCATCTGAATGCATTCGCTCGATCTTGTCGGCCACTCCCTGCGGCAACCAGACGTCGCCTTCCAGAACCGCCTGAATCGCCTCGGTAATGGTTGGCAGCGGCGCTGACTTCGGTATGAAACCGGAAGCACCGTAGTCAATCGAGCGACGCATTACCTGCAATTCCTCGGATCCTGACACAACCACCACCGGCAGCCCCGGGTACTGGCCTCGCATGAAGACGAGCCCCGAGAAGCCGTGGGCACCCGGCATATTGAGATCCAGCAGAACCAGATCCGCATCCGGGTGCGACTCTACCGCCGCCTGCAGTGCCTTGATGCTGTCGACTTCCACCGTCTCGGCATCGGGCACCGCCTGACTGACCGCCTGCTTCAATGCTGCGCGAAACAGCGGGTGATCATCAGCGACGATAATTGTTTGTGCCATTCAACAGATTCCTTACAGGTACATGGCCTGGTAACACACAGGCGTTACTGGTTCGCACGACCGCTGATCAGGTCATCGACTACACCCGGATCTGCCAGCGTAGAGGTATCACCCAACTGGTCGTGTTCGTTAGCGGCAATCTTACGCAAAATACGCCGCATAATCTTGCCAGAACGCGTTTTAGGCAGTCCAGGTGCCCACTGGATCACATCTGGAGAGGCGATGGGGCCAATCTCCTTGCGCACCCACTGGACAAGCTCTTTCTTCAGCTCGTCAGAAGGTTCCTGTCCATGTACCAGGGTTACATAGACATAGATGCCCTGACCCTTGATGTCATGCGGATAGCCAACAACGGCAGCTTCTGCGACCTTCTCGTGGGAAACCAGGGCGCTTTCGACTTCGGCGGTACCCAGACGGTGACCTGACACGTTCAGAACATCGTCGACACGACCTGTGATCCAGTAGTAGCCGTCTTCATCGCGACGGGCGCCGTCACCGGTAAAGTACATGCCCTTGTAAGTGCTGAAATAGGTCTGAGCGAAACGCTCGTGATCCCCATAGATCGTCCGCATCTGGCCCGGCCAGCTGTCCAGGATGACGAGGTTACCCTCGGTCTTGCCCTCAAGGATGTTGCCGTCATTGTCTACCAGTGCCGGCTGAACACCGAAGAACGGTACCGTGGCTGAGCCGGGTTTCAGATCAATCGCGCCCGGAAGCGGGGAAATCAGGATGCCACCGGTTTCAGTCTGCCACCAGGTATCCACGATGGGGCACTTGCTGTTGCCGATAACCCGGTGATACCACTCCCAGGCTTCGGGGTTGATCGGCTCGCCCACGGAGCCCAGCAGTTTCAGGCTTTCACGGGTAGTGCCGTTCATGCAGGACTCGCCTTCCGCCATCAGGGCGCGAATTGCGGTCGGAGCGGTGTACAGGATGTTGACCTTGTGCTTGTCGACAACCTGCCCCATACGAGAGCTGTCCGGATAGTTGGGCACACCCTCGAACAGAACGGTGATGGCACCGTTAGCCAGCGGGCCGTACAGGATATAGCTGTGGCCTGTGACCCAGCCGAAATCGGCAGTACACCAGTACACGTCACCTTCATGATAATCGAACACGTACTCGTGGGTCATGGAGGCATAGACCATGTAGCCACCGGTGGTATGCAGAACGCCCTTGGGCGCACCAGTGGAACCCGAAGTATACAGCATGAACAGCGGATCTTCGGCGTTCATCGGCTCTGGCTGGCAGTCGGCAGAGGCGGACTTCATCAGGTCTTCGTAACGCTCGTCGCGGGCCTCATTCCAGGGCACTTCGGAATTGCCGGTCCGGGTAACAACCACCACCTTCTCGACATTGGCGGCATCTTCATTCTTCAGGGCCGCATCCACGTTCTTCTTCAGCGGAATCTTGCGGCCGCCACGAACGCCTTCGTCAGCGGTGACTACGAAGCGGGATTTGCCGTTCACAATCCGGGCACCAAGCGCTTCCGGAGAAAAACCGCCGAACACCACCGAGTGAATCGCGCCGATACGTGCGCAGGCCAGCATGGCGACGGCTGTCTCAACAATCATCGGCATGTAAATGGTAACAACATCGCCCTTCTTCACGCCCAGGCCTTTAAGGACGTTGGCGAACTTGCTGGTTTCCTCGTGCAGTTCGCGGTAGGTCACGTTGCGTGAATCGGCGGGATCATCGCCCTCAAAAATGATGGCTGTCTGGTCGCCGCGCTTTTCCAGATGACGGTCCAGGCAGTTGGCTGAGGCGTTCAACTGGCCATCTTCGAACCATTTGATGGACAGATTGTTGTAATCGTAGGTCGTGTTTTTCACCTTGGTGTAAGGCTTGATCCACTCAAGGCGCTTGCCGTGCTCACCCCAGAAGGTATCCGGGTCTTCGACTGACTGACGATACATTTCTTCATACTGTTCCCGGTTCAGAAGGGCCTGTTTGGCCACTTCCGGGCTTACCGGATATACCTGTTTACCAGTCATTGTGCTCCCCCTTTAGTCAGAGTCTGTTGTCATTGTCGGTTTTGGAATTCAGACGTTGAGGCCTCTCCGGCCCTTTAGACGGATAGTGGTAGTTCACCATGCTAGCCACTACACAATGAATTAGACTAACGTCCTAATCCGCCTGAACTTTTAGCCCAAAAAGGTCGGTAACCCGCAAGAAAACAACGGTAAATTGCGCCGAACGAGAAGCTTTTTAAAGGATAGTTGGATTGGAGCCGATGGCAAACCCGGGAAGGAAACGACCACGCATAAAAAAGCCCGGTCGTTGCGACCGGGCTCCTGGGTTCACGCTGCCTTTTTTCGGGCCTTGGCAGAGCGCAGGCTGTATACCTTGCGCTCCTTGAGGGCGTATCGGTTCAGGCCTGCCAGGTGGATCTTGCGCAGATAGACCGACCAGTCAATCTGGCGGGCATCTACCGGGAACAGCACCTTGTCCAGCTCACCCATCCTCGATGCCAGGGCCAGCAGATCATCATTCCGGAAGATATAGTCTGGCGCGGTGTAGAAACCGAAAATGGTCGCCAGCGAGCGTGTCGTGTCCAGATTCCGGAGCACTTTCAACTCGCGATTTTGGCCCAGCATGCGCAAAACCTTCCCGGTAATGCTCAGTGGAATGCGCACCCCGCCTACGACGGCATCGAACAGCCGGCGGTTGACTGCAATGAAGGGTTTGGTCGGCTGTCGGTAGAACAGCTGATCGTATTCGGCGAAGTTGGCTTTGGATTCCGCCATGAGGTGGTCAATAAACTGCCCGAGAGAAACCGGGTTGGAGCTGCCACTGCAACACTGGTAAATCCGGTGACGTGGCGAATCAGCAACGGCTTCAGCCGCCGCCAGGATGATGGCATTGGCCACCAGATCCACGGGAATAACATCGATGACGCCAGCGCGTTTGCCAGGGAAGAGCGTGACCTTCTCGCGGGCATACGCAAGGATAATGGCATCCGCCACCTTCACACCTTCAATCCAGCCTGGCGCGGGTTCCTCGAGTGCACTTTCAATAATGGATGGGCGCACAATGGTCAGTGCCCGCCCGGACAGGGCCTTGAGCAGGAGTTGCTCACCGAGCCATTTGGTAAAGGTATAGGTATCGCTCCAGCCATAATGGTTGGCTTCACGGATGCCAAGGTCCACCAGCTTCTTTTCCAGTGCCTTGCCGGAGTAGCGGGAACGCACGTCCGCTATCTTGTCCTCCAGCAGCCGGACAAGTTCTTCGATCTCATAGTAACCTTCAGTGCTCCGGGGTATGGCCTCACCTGCCGGCTTGATCACGGTCTCCGTGATCTGTCCGGAATTCATGCCGTTTACATAGCAGGTGGAAACCTGCAGCACCGCCAGCGACTTGTTCTGTCGCGCAAGCTCGGCCACGTTGTCGAGGCAACGGGTATTGATGGCAAGCGCTTTATCAAGCTCTTCCCGGAAGTTCACACTGGCTGCGGAGTTGACAACCACATCGATGCCGCCAGCCAGCTTGCGGAAACGGTCAGCGGACAGACCAAACAAAGGCTCGGTCACTTCCCCGGTTACGCAATGCACACGATCTTCAATGAAGGTTTCAAAAGCCTCGTTATCGTCCTGGCGCAGACGATCGAAGACTGACGACGTGGCGATCTCCTCAAAAAAACGATCCCGCGCATCGGGGTGACGTTTGTTTCCACGGATCAGCAGATGAATGCCGCCTATGTCCGGAACGGCGCGAATGAGCTTTTCCAGAACCACCTTGCCGAGAAAGCCCGTGGTGCCGGTAATCAGAACGTGCTTGCCCCGGAGCCGCTCAAGTACTTTTGATGATGCATCGGGATTCAGCTGCTGTGTTGCCATGGGAGAACTCCTTCTCATTTCAATTCGTTGTCGCCGCACACCCGCCAACCAGAGGAAAGTTTGCGAATCAGATTCGACAGATGTGCTGCATATTGCGGGCCACGATTCAGATTTATGCTCAATCCTTGCACAACTTCGGTGACAGAGCGGTGACACACAGCAAAGTTACGCTACAAAAAACGTAAAAAAAATGACGGAAAAAAGGGTGGGTATTTCTGCCTATCGGGAGCCGCCCTGGTCATTGCCGGAGAGAGATCGCAGAAGCTGATCCAGCGAGATATCTGCAGGCTGTTCCTTCAGTACGCGCACCAGGCGATCCTGCTCACCAAAGCTGATCCGATCGTAAAACGGCTCGCGGAGTAGTGATTGGGGCGGCTCGGCAGGCTCCGCTTTATGTTCGAGGGGTGAAATCTGGTCCGCCAGCTCGCGAAGATGAATGGCCAGATGATTCTTTCGCTCGGGGCTGAGACTCTCCCACTGGAACGACCCGAGACCGGTTTGCACAATCTCGACGGCATCACTGTCCAGCGTGCTCCCCAGCAGTGCAAAAAGACGGGTAAATGCTTCATAACGCAGCATGGGATCGATCGGCCCTGCATTGAAAACAGACTCAATCTCGCCTACGGCCTGCAGGCACCGATCTTTCAGGGTATGAGCCTCACTTTCGGTTTCAGGCTCCGGCTTGGTCACTGTTTTGAGCGGGCTCTCGGATCCTCGTTTGGACACCTTATGCCAGTAGGCTGCAATGCCAGCCTTTCGTCTCGGCAACTGGGACAGCCGCACATCAAGCATATCTGCGAGGGTATGAAACTGGCGGCAGGAAGGGTCTGAAACTGGCAGAAGCGCGACCGGCTTCTGGTTGAGAACCGACTGCCGAAGGGTCTCGTCCCGCCAGATCCCACCCATGTAGTGGAGCGAGATTCCCAGGTGGCGCTGGGCAGCGGCGTCCAGGCGCTGGAACACGGACCGTGCCTGGCTGGCGCCCTGGGCCATATTAACCAGAATGCTCGGAATCCGGTTATAGCCCCTGCGCCGGAGAACCTTGATCAGGGAGAAGGCGTCGGTCAGGGACGCGGGGTCCGGGGTCACGACCATGCAGGCCAGCTCTGTCGCGGCAATCATATGCAGCCCGGCAGCCTGCAGCCCGGCAGCCGTGTCGGTAATGACGTAATCGTAGCGGTTTTCCAGGTTATACAGTGCCCGGAGTATGCGAAGGCTCTCCGTTGGCCCCATATCCATGCATTCCTGCACGCCGGAGGCCCCCGGAACAATATGCAGGCCGTAGTCGGTCTCCAGGATGATATCCTCAAGACGGCACTCTCCGGCCATCACATTGGCAAGGGTTTTTCTCGGATAAAGGCCAACCATGATGCTGACGTTGGCCAGATCGGTGTCGCCATCCAGCAACAGAACGCGGTTATCCTGCCTTGCGAGGGTGAGCGCAAGATTCAGGGCGACCGAGGTCTTGCCCACCCCGCCCTTGCCACCCGTTATGGCCATGGTGCGAGGTTGGTTCGGATTGTGCTTGACAGGTTCTCTGGCGTTCATCACCGGCAATCTAGGTCCCTGATTTTTCGGTTTTCTGTATTTTAACCTGTAAAAATTCTACACATATCACGAATCAGATAATATATTGCTTAAAAAAAGAGCAATAAGTATTTAATAACGACGGATTATTGTCTAAGCTCTTTTCGGACAATAAGAATGAACGCTCCGTCAGTTACTGACTTGTTTCGCAGCACGGCAGGTAAGCCCATGCACATTGCGCCTGATTTACAGCTCCCGAGTCTCCCGGAAGTTACCTTGCGGGCGCTCGATGCTTGTCATCAGGACGAGAGCTACAGAAAAATCAGCGAAATTGTCTCTGCTGATACCGCGCTGGTAGCTCGTATTCTTGCGCTGGCCAATTCCGCACTTTATGGCCCTTCTACTCCGATCCGCTCTGTTGACCAGGCACTCCTGAGACTCGGCACCCGACGTTTCCACACGCTGGTGCTGACCGCAGCCCTGCGCCAACTGCTTTTCGAACTGGGCGGTGACGAATGGCAACAACTCAGAGATTTCTGGCGACACTCGCTGACCACCGCGTTGACCGCCCGGGCCCTGGCAACGCTGACCCGTTATCCGGAGCCTGACGAAGCCTTTATGTTGGGCATGCTTCACAACATTGGCGAGCTGATCGCTATTAAAACGCCAGCCACCGAGGCGAAGCAACACTATCTTGATCATCAGTCCGACATCGCAGCCGAACTCGTTGCCTCCTGGGGCCTCGGGCCAATGGCCTCCGATGCCATGCGCTACCAGCAGGCACTGCCCTCGGAGCTACGGGATGCCGGACATCTGGTGAAGCTGATCAGCCTGGCCACCCGACTGGCACTCTCCGATGCCGCCGGCATTGCAGCGGCAGGCACGGTATTCGGGCTGAACGAGGAGCTGACCCGGGAGATAAATCGCCGCATCGGCCACGAAGTCTCGGGTATGGCTGCATCGCTGGGGATTCCTCTGGACGAGAATTATTGCGGCGAGAGCGCCTCTCGACAGCTGAAACAGACAATTCTGCGCCAGGCCATGGCGAACCAGGCGATCAACCTTGCCGATCTGACCGGAGAAACCGAGGACATTCTCGCCGAGACGGTCAACAGTCTAACGCTGATCACCGGCCTGCCGGCGCTGTGCTTTGGGCACACAGGTGAAAACCTTGTGCTCCTGTCCGGGACCATTGGCGACATTCCTGACCTGGCGGTCACCGCCAAGCCCGGCGGCAGCGTCCTTACGGAAGCCTTTATTTCTGGCCTGCCAGTCAGCCTTGGTGATCGATCCCCGACAGTACTCGACCGACAGTTGCTGTCACTGCTCCATACGCCCTCCATACTTGCAGTACCGGTTAACAATGGCGGGGACTGCCCTGGTGTCTTCGCCCTGGGCACAGACAACGAGCATCTGCCAACAACCCTGGAACTGGCCGATATCTTCACGGCTCAGTTGGCATCGGTACTGGCAGACCGGGTGCCGGCCCAAACCGGTGCCGAAGCCAGTACAGAGAGCCTGGATCAGGAGATCGCCCGCGACCGGCTGCGTAAACAGGTTCACGAAGTCAGCAACCCACTGACCATAATCCGACAGTATATTTACCAGCTGCGAGGCAGGCTTGAAGATGCGGGTGTCCAGCAGGAGCTGGACGTAATCCGGGATGAGCTGGATCGGGCGGGCAATCTTTTACTGCAAATGAGCCATACTGACACCGTGGATCAGGGCGATGACGGGGTTGAGCTAAATGCCGAACTGGAAAGTCTGGCTCGTATCCTTGAAGATAGTCTGTTCAGCTCAGATAGCCGCAGCCTTCGGTTATCGCTTTGCAGCGAGCCAACGCGGGTTGCGGCTGGCCCCACAAGGATTCGGCAGATTGTGATCAATCTGGTTCGAAATGCGGCGGAGAGCCTGGCGGATGATGGCGGCACGGTTGAAATACGGACGTCTTCGCCAGTGTGGCAGAACCACCGAACCTGGGTTGAGTTGGAAATCTCGGACACAGGCAGAGGAATACCCGGTGAGGTCAGGGACGCCCTGTTTTCACCGGTGAAAACCACAAAGGGAGAGGGCCACAGCGGTTTGGGCCTGAGCATTGTGAAACAGCTCGTTGATGACATGGAGGGCATCATTGCTTGTCGCACGGGGCAGGAAGGGACCACCTTCAGGATTCTGCTGCCAGCGGCCAGCCACAAAAAGAATGAGACCGACTGACGCAGAAACAACGGACACAGACCGATGGCACCTGAACATACTGATCAGCCTTTCAGTCACGGGTTAACGGCACGGATACTGGTAGCAGATGACGAACCCCGCCTGCTCAATACACTGGCTTCGCTGCTGCGTAGCCGGGGTTATGACGTTGCGGAAGCTCACGGGGGCCGAAAAGCCTGCGAGCTAATCGACCAGCAAACCTTCGACCTGGCCTTGCTGGATCTCCGGATGCCCGAGGTCACAGGTTTCGACGTTATGGCACACCTTGCCATCGGGCAGCCGGATTGCGGCGTGATCGTGGTCAGCGGCGAAAGTTCGTTCAGTGCTGTGAGCCGCGCACTGCGGCGGGGCGCCCTGGACTACATCCGTAAACCCTTTGATCCTGAGGAACTGCTGGCCACCGTTGAGAGCGTGATCGGAAAAAAGTCACTCCTCGAAGCCCACGAGCATATCCAGATGCGGCTGGAGAAATCCGAGGCGCTGCATCGTTACATCGTTAACAGCTCTCCTGACATCGTGTTCATGCTTGATCAGGACGGTCACTTTTGCTTCGTGAACAGCAAGGTAGAAAGCCTGCTCGGATATAAGCCAGCGGAACTTTGCGGCCAGCATTTCCGCCACATTCTCGACGACCGGGACGTGACCCGTGGGACACTGGCCCTGAAGGGACCAAACATCACTGCAGATAACCCTCGAACCCTGGAAGTCCGCCTTAAAACCCGTGGCAGCCGGCGAGCAACCCGTCATTTCGAGATAACCGCTTTTCCCATCGATCCGCAAACCTGGCCGCACTCCGGTAACACGCAAGGAGGCGGCAGTGGCAACGGCGCCACCTATTATGGGACCGCTCGTGACGTTACCGAGAGGAAGGAAGCCGAGGCCTTCATCAATTTCCAGGCCTACCATGACCTTTTAACGCGATTGCCGAACCGTGCACTTTTCAAGGACCGACTTGAGCTGGCGATCACCCACGCCAACCGTGGTGGCCAGAAGCTGGCGGTTATGTTTCTGGACCTTGACCGTTTCAAGGTCATCAACGACACCCTCGGCCACGCGATGGGAGATCGGCTGTTGCAGGCAGTGACTCACCGGCTCGAGAAATGCCTGCGCAAGGGCGACACCCTTTCCCGGTTCGGTGGCGACGAATTTACCCTGCTCCTGCCCTCCATCCACAATCACGAAGACGCGAGACAGATCGCCAAGAAGCTGATTGATGCCCTGCGGGCACCGTTTCAACTGGGGGATCACGAAGTCTTTGTGGGTGTCAGTATCGGCATCGCAATCTTCCCCGAGGCCGGCGAGACCATGGATCAGCTGATCCAGAACGCCGACATTGCCATGTACCACGTCAAAGGCAAGGGCAAGGACGGTTACCGCTTCTATTCTGACAGCATGAGTATCGATACAGCCAACAGGCTGAACCTCGAGCGGGATCTGCGTCAGGCCCTTGAACGGGACGAGTTGCGAGTGTTCTATCAGCCCCAGGTGTGCTCAACAACCAACCGGGTCGTGGGTCTTGAGGCCCTGGTTCGCTGGCAGCACCCGGAGCGGGGACTGCTTTACCCGAGAGACTTCCTGCCCCTGGCGGAGGAAACCAAATTGATAGGCCAGCTCAGTGAGCGTGTTCTCGACCAGGCCTGCCAGGATGTCGGCCGCTGGATCCAGGAGGGCCACACCCACCTCCGGTTGGCCGTCAATCTGTCCCCCATACAGGTTGAGCATCCGCGGTTTGTAGAAACCCTGATGCAGCAGGTAAAGGCCCACAACTTCCCGGCCGGCAACCTGGAAATCGAAATCACTGAAAACGTGATCATGAACGATCTGGAACAGATCTCCCAGAAGCTCCGGGAACTGGCAGCTCTGGGTGTCCGGATCGCGATCGACGATTTCGGCACAGGCTATTCGTCACTGAATTACCTGCATCGCCTACCCATTCACACCCTCAAAGTCGACCAGTCTTTCGTGAAAGCCATCCGCAGTGGCGACGACGGTGCGTGCATCGTAAACGCCATTGTCGCCATGGCCCATGGACTCAAGCTGGAGATCGTTGCTGAGGGCGTAGAAACCGACGAGCAACTGGATTATCTGCGGAGCCTGGGTTGCCATCAGGTCCAGGGTTTCTTCTACGGCCCTGCCAGGCCCGCCGCCGAGATTTCCAGAACTCTCGGATCCACCAGAGCCAAAGCTGCCTCATTCTGACATACGATTATCGATTGTCAGACACTCCGATATAAAAGCGCGATAGGGTTTGCAAAGTATTGCAGTACGTTACGTTGTGTATCCTGAAATGCGCATTACTGCACATATTTCTCCCACCCTGTTCTCTAAGCTCGAATCCATAGGCGCTGATTACCGGAATGTCCGACATTCTCGGACCAATAACGACAAAAACGGTGACAGCATCCAAGGAACAAGAACAGGCAGCAGTCATCATGCGCGACAAGTACAAATACATCGGTCCCGTCTACGATTTTCTCAGCAATCTCTATAGCGGCAAGAATATTCACCGCTGCAAAACCGCCATGCTGGATGTGGAAACAGTCCGGCCCGGAGACAGGATTCTGTTTGCCGGAGTTGGCCATGGCCGGGACGCCATTCGGGCGGCCGAGCTGGGTGCAGACGTGACCGTGGTGGATTTGTCCGAAACCATGCTGCGGAAGTTTGCCGAAGCTCAGGAAAAAGAGGCGCCACACCTCACGATCCGACGCATCCACAGCGACATCATGAAAGTGGATGAGTTCGAGCAGTACGACATGGTCGTGGCCAATTTCTTCCTGAACGTGTTCGATGAAGACATGATGGTCCGGGTCCTCGAACATCTGATACGGCTGGGCAAAGCCGACGCCCGGGTTGTTGTTGGTGACTTTTCCTACCCTACTGGCAACCTGCTTTCCAGAATGTTCAAGAAGCTTTACTGGTACATGGCCGTCTTCATTTTCTGGCTGTTCGCCAACAATGCCTTCCACAAAATCTACAACTATCCCGAGCACATGCAGCGGCTGGGCCTTCAGGTCACGGACAAGAAGCACTTCAAACTCCTGAACATGAACTGCTACTGGTCCATTCTCGGACGCAAGCAGGCCTGAGCACTTTGCTAGAGATTCACCCAACAAAAACAATCAGGGAGCAGCAGCATGTCGGATCAGATACTCGCACTGGACAGGGTTGGCACACTTGAGAGCGGCTCATTCACGTTTACCGAGCGGGTCGGCTTCCTGAAGAAGTACGGTACCCATTCCCAATCGTTTTCAACGCTCCAACCGGGCATGCAATATTTTGATGTACCGGGCATGGGGTATATCGCCTACATGCGCAAATGGGGCGGCACCTTCGTGCTCTCGGATCCCGTCTGTGCGCCGGAAGACTTTGGCAACCTGCTGGAGAGCTTCCACCAGCGCTTTCCAAACGCCAGTTACATCCAGGTCTCCAAGCCCGTCGTCGATTTCCTGCACCTGCGATTTGGTCTCTACGGCACCCAGTTTGGCAGCGAATCCCGTATCGATCTGGGCCGCTGGTCCCTCAGCGGAAAGAAAAAACAGATCCTGCGGACCGCTTTGAACCAGGCAGAAAAAAACGGTATTACGGTGAAAGAGCGTTTCAGTGACGATCACACCCGTGAAATATCCGAGGCCTGGATTCGAACCCGCAAATGCAAGAGCAATGAAATCCGCTTTCTGATACGTCCCATGGAAATGGACTATCGCGAAAACGAACGGCATTTCTACGCCTATCAGGACGGCAAGGCCGTTGGGTTTATCTATTTTGACCCGATTTATCGCAACAACGAGATTATCAGCTACGTGCCCAATATCTCCCGGGCCAACGCCGATTTCCGACAGGGCATTTTCTATACCCTGATGGCTCATGCGATGGAGGTCTTCAAGGCGGAAGGCGTGCCTTATCTGGATCTCGGACTGATACCCCTTTCACTGGATCCTGCAACAGAGCATCAGGAGAGCAGGCTGTTGAAACGCCTGTTGCACGGGCTCTACGAGAAGGGCAATTTTCTATACAACTTCAAAGGCTTGGAGTTTACAAAGTCGCGCTTTAGGGGAGACAACTTCAAGACCTACTGTTGTCACAAACGGTCGATTCCGGCGCTGGAGTTTCTCGCCATGTTCAAGCTGACCCGGTTGCTGTAGCCCCCAGAGGCTCTCCCGGCCATTGTTCGCTCACCCGTTTGGCCTCCAGCCCCAGGCCCGCCATGAAGGGCGCGATGCCCTTCGGTGCCGGCCCTGAAAACAGCGCAGCGCTCACAGGTTGTTTCCCTGCGCTGGCAACTGGGCCTTGAGCAACATCAAGCCGACCGGTCTGTTCCAGCAGCCAGGCTACCCGTCGGGCAATGGCCTCACCCGAGTCCACCCAGAAACGAACCGTCGGCAGACTCGCCCTCAGACTCTCCAGTAACAGTGGATAGTGAGTGCAACCAAGCACCACGGTGTCCACACCGGCCTCTTTAAAAGGCCTCATGGCTTCGCTCAGCTCGGCAAGCGGAACCTCGATTCCGGAAACCAGGTCCTCTGCCCAGCGCACCAGCCCCGGATGGCCAATACGCTCAATCCTGCAATCGCCAGCGAATTCCTCGACCAGCCTGTCGAGATAAGGCCTGCGAACCGTTGCCGGTGTCGCCAGCAGCCCCATTCGCCGATTCACGGACTTTGCTGCCGCCGGTTTGATGGCCGGCACCACCCCCACAACCGGCACCGCCGTCATCGCACGTAAATGCGGCAGAACCACGGTACTGGCGGTGTTGCAGGCAACCACGATGGCGTCTGACGGGTAGAGCTCGAGCGCTCTGGTGATCAGACTGCAACAACGGTCGATCACAACCGCCTCGGATTTTTCGCCATAGGGAAAGCCTGCGTTGTCTGCCAGATAGACGATCTCCAGTCCCGGCAGTTGCCGGTGAATGCAGGCCGCAACGCTCAGACCACCGACACCGGAGTCAAACACCAGAACCCTTGGAGGTGACTGCCTGCTCAAACCGGAATGCCTCCCCGGGAAATCTCGTGTTCCATGGCCCGGATCAATCGGCCAGAGATGGTGGTTTCCGGTGGTACCGGTGGCGTATCGCCCGGCAGGAACCAGTCGGCATCGGCAAGCTCGTCCTCCTGGAGAACCAGCTCGCCTCCGGCGTAATCGGCGAAGAAGCCGACCATGAGCTGATGGGGGAATGGCCAGGGTTGCGAGGCGTGGTAGCGGATATTGGTGACGTCCAGCCCGGTCTCCTCTTTCACTTCACGGTGCACAGCGCCTTCCAGACTCTCGCCCGGTTCAACAAAACCGGCGATGAGGCTGTAGAAGTGCCGTTTGACCCGCGAGGACTTCGCGAGCAGAAGCCGATCATCCCGGCGTATGACGACAATCACGCAGGGCGCCAGCCTCGGGTACCAGGGAATGCCACAGGGTTCGCACCACTTGGCCCGCTCACGCGGATGGAAACCGGTTTCCTCGCCGCAGCGGCCACAGAATCGGTGGTCGCGCCACCATTGCCAGACCTGAAAGCCGGTACTGAGCATATCCGCCGGCGCATCGCTAACCATCAAAAGCGCATCCCGCAGCGGTACAACCTCCTGATTACCGACGTCGGTGTCCGGCAGTTCGGTCACGAATACACCGCGCCCATTGTAACTGCCCAGAGATACGGAATCGGACAATTCGCCCCGGAAAAGGCTGCTGTCGCCGCTGTGCAGCCAGCCGTTATCGGGCTTGACCACACCCGAACCCGACAGCGCGAGGATCAGATCGCCGTTTTCCGGCCGGCGGGTCGTCCAGCCCGGTATCCACTGAGTCATTGCGATCACCATTCGATGCATCAACTGGGTTATTGGAAGATCAATCGAGAATGTACCACATTGCCGCACCGGCCAAGAATGAAAGGTCCACCTTTCCGCCCTCTACTCAACCAAGTAAACTTGGCACCTGTTTCGTCAACGGAGTTGCCATTTATGCGTCTTTACCAGGGCATTCGCAGCCTGATCCTGACCCTTTTTCGCAAGATACTGTTTATCTGGGTCCGGACTGATGTCAGCGGCAACAGCGTTGAAGCCCTCGCTCTGGATCCCGACAAACCGGTTTGCTACGTGCTGCAATACAGCTCGCTGTCGAGCCGCCTGGTTCTGGAGCAGGAAGTTATCCGTGCAGGACTTCCTGGCGCCACCGAAGCCCTTCCGGTGAAGAACGGCCCGTCCCACTCCTTCTTTTTCCTCTATCGCCGGATCGGTGGCTTTTTCAGGGGGCGTCAGGCGCCGGCACCCACGAACGAGTTTCAGGCCCTGGTTCGCTACGGTCTCGAACATCCGGACCAGGACGTACAGATTGTTCCAGTGTCCCTGTTCTGGGGGCGCTCCCCGGACAAGGAAAAGTCCTTGGTAAAACTTTTGCTGTCCGACACCTGGTCCATCGCCGGCCGGCTTCAGAAGTTACTGATCATCATGGTTCATGGTCGCAACACCTACGTTCAGTTTAACCAGCCGCTCTCACTGAAACAGGTGATCGACGAATACCGGCACAGCGAGGAGCGGGCCAACCGCAAGCTGGCCCGGATCCTGAGAACCCACTTCCGCCGGGTTCGCCAGGCGGTACTGGGGCCAGACTTGTCCCATCGCCGTACCCTGGTGGCAGGTCTGGTGCGCACCCAGGCGGTCAAGGAAGCCATCCGGGAGACCGCTGCCAGAGACGACATACCACCTGAGAAAGTCCGCGCCAAGGCCTACAAATATGCGGATGAGATTGCGGCGAGCATGTCCGTTGTCACGATTCGATTCATGGAGGTGCTGTTGTCATGGCTCTGGAACCGGATCTACAACGGCATTGCCATCAACAATATCCGGGTGGTGAAGGAAGTGGCGCAAGACAATGCCGTGGTTTACGTGCCCTGCCATCGTTCACACATCGACTACCTGCTGCTGTCCTACGTGCTTTACAAGAATGGCCTGATGCCTCCGCACATCGCCGCAGGGATCAATCTCAACATGCCCATTGTCGGCCCGATCCTGCGCCGTGGCGGGGCGTTCTTTATGCGCCGCAGTTTCAAGGACAACCCGCTGTACGCCACCGTGTTCAATGAATACATGCACGTGATGTTCTCCCGGGGCTATTCCGTCGAGTATTTCATCGAAGGCGGCCGAAGCCGCACAGGCCGCATGCTGCAGCCCCGCCCCGGCATGCTGGCAATGACCGTACGCAGTTTCCTTCGGGACCATCGCAAACCCATCGTATTCGTGCCCGTGTACATCGGCTATGAGAAAGTGATGGAAGGCCGCTCCTACCTGGGTGAACTTCGTGGCAAGAAAAAGGAAAAAGAAAGCGTATTCGGTCTTGCCAAGACCGTTCGCAAACTCAGTAACTCCTTTGGTCGGGTTTCAGTCAACTTTGGCGAAGCCATTCATTTGTCTGAGGTTCTGGACGATGTTCACGGTAGTTGGCGCGACGAGGCCTACGACGCCGAGTATCGTCCGAAGTGGCTTAACAGCGCGGTTTCAGAGCTGTCCTTCCGGGTAGCGTCGAACATCAACGCGTCGGTTGCGGTAAACCCGATCGGCATGGCCGCCACGGTTCTTCTTGGTACCGAGCGACTGGCCATGGACGAGGGACAGTTGATCCGCTTGATGGATCAATACGCCGCCCTGCTAAAGGCTTTCCCGTATGCGGAAACGGTAACCCTGCCCGAGGGGTCCGGCAAAGACTGGATCGCCTACTGTGAAGGCATGGGCCTGGTGACGCGCCAGCCGCAGAAGCTGGGCGACATTATTGCCCTCGAAGGCAGCAACGCAATCCTGATGACCTATTACCGGAACAACATCCAGCACCTGTTTGCGCTGCCCTCACTGATCGCCAGCCTTTTCGAGAACAAGGATTCGCTGGGCCGGGACAAGATTGTGTTCCTCGCCAGCGTAGCCTACCCCTACCTGCAATCGGAACTGTTCCTGAAATACCAGCCCGATGAAGCCAGGAAGGTCATCAATCAGTGGATTGATGTTCTCATCGAACATGACTTGCTGAAGCCCCTGGAAGATGACCGGATCGGTCGACCCGAGGAAGGTACCGAAGCCATGCTGAGGCTCAGGGTTCTGTCCCGCTTCATCATCCAGACGGTTGAGCGCTACCACATCGCTCTGGGCATTCTCCGCAAATACGGCTCGGGCAAGATCAGCGCCGCTGAACTGGAGGAACAGAGCGCGCTGCTGGCCGAGCGGATGTCGATCCTGTTCGGCCTGAATGCGCCGGAGTTTTTCGACAAGAGCCTGTTCCGCAACTTCATTGCCAATATGCAGAACAATGGCGTTATCACCACCGATGACAATGGCCTGCTCTGCTATGGGGAGGGGCTGGATGAGGTGGCGGACGATGCCCGCCTGGTGCTGAGTGTCGAGAAGCGACAGGCAATCCAGCAGGTCACCATGCTGGGTGCCTGATGGCATTTACTGCGGTGGCAGCGCCCGGATGGCGTACACATCGTAGCGGCTGCTCTTGCCCTCGATGCGGGTGGTTGGCTCCGCCCCCTCAATGGCCGATGCCTTACGGGGCCGCTTGACCACCACCCGGTAACGGGCGCGCTCCAGAGCGGCCGCGAGTAATTGTGCGGAATCCTCGTCGTCTCCTACGATAGTGCGGAAAACCTGCATTTCCTTTTTTACCAGGGCCGACTTGTCCCGATGCGGAAACATCGGGTCCAGGTAGACAACATCCGCCGCCTTGGTGCCTGGTCGGGCCAGCCAGTCAATACTGCTGCCCTCCAGCAGTCGCATGCGCTCGACAATGGCCGCACAATCCACATTCAGGGCTGCGCGCGCAAGACCATCGGCCAAGAGAGCGTGAATGACCGGGTTACGCTCGAACAGGGTAACCGTGCAGCCAAGGCTGGCAAGCACAAAGGCATCCTGGCCAAGCCCTGCCGTCGCATCAACGATATGCAATGCGGCCCGTGTTTTCTGCAAGCCGACCGCCTTGGCCACCAACTGGCCCGCGCCACCGCCGTGCTCCCGCCGATACCCCATCTTGCCGGTCACGAATTCTGCACGCACCGGTCCCGGCGCACCTTTGCCAGTCATCTGCAGGCCAAGGCCCTGCTCATCCAGGAACAGTAAAACCGGGAAGTCGCGGATGTCTCTGGGGCGGACGACACCAAGATTCGGGACCCCGAGCGAATCGGCAAGAGCATCGGCCTGCAATCGGTCACCCAATGCACTGCGGGCAACAGCGACGATGTTCTGGAAACGTTCAGAGCGGGCGTACGGAGCGGACGGGGACGAGTCAGGCATCAGACCAGAATATCAATTCCGGCCAGGCTACCATTGCCGCCAGTTTCCTGACCGGCTGCGGCAACAGAGGCAAAGGTCGACAGCGCCCTGGCGGCTGGCAGGGACACTTCGTCTGCTCGGAACCGCTCCAGACGGGCGTCTTCAGCGGCACGACGGGCTTCTACACGCCGCTCGAGGCTTTCGGTCGCATTGCGGTCGCTGACAACACCCTGATTGCCATCGGCAAGGTCACGGCGGGCCGCGTCAGGTGTTTTTTCGGGCGTTGATGCCGGCGCACGGGCCGCATCGCTGCGCTCCCTGACCAGACTGTTGTTGCCGGTCTGGAAATTGAAATTGTTACCCGGGTTAATTCCGCCAATCATGTTCAGATACCGCTGGCCGGATGACAGGAAAACGTGAAATGGAAGTATGGAAGATTATCGCACGGAAGAAAAGACAGCTGGTCAGCTTTTACCCAAAGCGGATTGCCCGGATCAGACCGGGCGGCCGGGGTCACTATCGACCAGGCAGTTTTTTCCAGGCCACTTCATCCCTGATGTAGACAGGTTGAGCCTGCTCCGCCGGCACCGCCTTGCCCTGCCCGAATGCGATCACCGCCAGGCGCGCAACCCAGGCTGCTCGCAGCACCAGGGTTTCATCGACGGGATCAACGCGCCCTGACACCTCCGCTGGCATGGCGGAGCGGTATTGCCAGCCCGGCCCTGCTCCGCACCAGCGCTCGGGGCCCGCTGGCAGTGTGACTGCCTCGGGTGGACAGACCTGTTCCGAAGCCAACGCCTCAGGCAGTCCTGCCCGGGCAGCGAAGCAGCCCCAATACACCTCGCCCATGCGGGCATCAAAGGCTACCGCAATACCGGTTTCCTCGTGAGGATCCAGAGCATCCATGGCACCCAGCGCCACGGCCTGCAGTGAAGACACCGGCACCACCGGAATGTCCAGCCCCCAGGCAAGACCCTGCACAACACCGGTCGCGATCCTGACACCGGTAAAAGAGCCCGGCCCGCAGGCAAAGGCCAGGGCATCAAGCTCTGCCGGAGCAAGATTCTTCTCCGCCAGAAGCTCCCGCACCATCGGCATCAATAGCCGGGTATGGCCTCTGGGGGCAAGCTCAAAGCGTTCGGAGATTTCGCCATCAACAAGAAGGGCTGCCGAGCAGCCCTCCGATGACGTATCCAGTGCCAACAGTTTCACCGGTGTGAAAACCTCAGGTCAGGATGCCAATTTATTTGAGTTCAGACAGGATCTGGTCGCGAATGCTGTCCAGACTGCCAACGCCCTCGACACGGACGTATTTCGGTGCCGCGGCCGGCTCTTTCGACGCCCAGTCCTGGTAGTAGCCAACCAGCGGTGCAGTCTGGTCGTGGTAGATTTTCAGACGCTTGCGAACCGTCTCTTCCTTGTCGTCCTCACGTTGAACCAGCGGTTCTCCGGTCTGGTCATCCTTACCCTCGACCTTGGGCGGATCGTATTTCACGTGGTAGATACGACCGCTTCCCTCGTGCACCCGGCGACCGGACAGACGGCTGACAATTTCTTCGTCATCCACGGCAATTTCGACCACATAGTCGATGGCAATTCCCTGGTCTTTCAGAGCTTCAGCCTGGGGGATGGTCCGCGGGAAACCGTCGAGCAGGAAACCGTTCTTGCAATCAGGCTGTTGAATACGCTCTTCGATCAGCGCAATGATGATGTCGTCAGACACCAGGCCGCCCGTTGCCATGACTTCCTTTACCTGCTTGCCCAGCTCGGACTCGGCTTTCACCGCCGCACGCAGCATGTCACCGGTGGAGATCTGGGGAATATCAAACCGTTCAGTAATGAACTGGGCCTGAGTTCCCTTGCCTGCGCCCGGCGCGCCTAACATGATGATTCGCATAACGCTGTGCTCCCGTTTTAGTCATTATCATTTGAAAAGCTGTGGCAAAAACCCGTGCCTTTGCGACAGCCTCTCCTGCACGGAACAGGTGTCAGCCGAAATCGGCGAAGGCGCATTATACGAAGTCAGCCACGTCAGAGAAAGTCGACCTCCGTATCATGCACCGGAAGTCCGTATTTCCCAGCGAATAACGACAGGGTGTCAGGATGACAGGGAGCTGGCCAGTGCGTCCAGATCCGGAGCCACACGATCCAGTTCAGCATTCAGTTCTTCCACAACATTGGGCGTCAGTCCCAGGCCTTCCAGCAAAGCGGGCACGTCGTCGGCATTGAATTCATCGCCAATACCGCGGTCCTTCAACAGGGCGTTGGCCAGCTGTACCATCAAAACATAGTTCTCGTGCTCGCCATGGTAACCTGATTGTTGATGCACACCGGCCGCCTTGACCACAGGATCAGGCAGTTGCCATAAACGGTGGAGGATACCGCCGATAGCGCCATGGCCCACCGACAGGATTTCCTGGCCATTGCCCTGCCCGAACACCTGCTGCTCAAGCGAGTGCATGCTGGCTTCAGGATTCGCTTCGCGAAGCTCATTGAGCTCATCAAATTCGGCCGGGAACAGATGCCCGACCAGCAACAGGCCGAAGTTGTGCAACAGGCCGCAGAGATAGCCCAGCCCCTTTTCGGCGCCACATCGCGGCGCAATGATCTGGCAAAGGAACGCGCAGTACAGGGAGTGGCGCCAGAAATTGTCCATGCCCAGAATGCCGTGACGGGGTACTTCAAAGGCACGAACGGAGGCGATGCCCAGGGCGATGTGGGCCACACGATCGAAGCCCAGCACACGGGTGACCGCCTCCTGCACCGAATTGACCTGGCCGGGATAATTGAACAGTGCAGAACGGGCGTAACGCATGATCTGTGCCGTGAGACTGGGATCAAACTCGATCAGCTCTGCCAGCTCACGAGCCGTCGCATCGGTGTTGGCAGTCAGCCGCAAAATACGCAGTGCCAGGGCCGGCATGGGGGGCAGACGGTAAAGTTTCTGTAGCTTGTCGGCCACTTCCTCGAGCGTCAGCGCCTCGCGGTTGCCGTTACCCGGCCCCCGGATAACCAGGTGGCCCGCCCTGGCACCGGCCAGGGCCAGACGGAAGGATCGGCCATCCATCTCTAGCAGGGAATGATCAGTGCCACTGGAAAACACGACCTGATCCGCCAGCATCACATCCTCGTCCACGATAACGGGCAGCTCGTAAGCCTGTCCGATGGGCGGGGTGAAGCCGGGATCACAGTCACTGAACAGGCGCATGGTCTGCCGTGCGGTCAGCGGCTGGAGACGGCGACCGGTCAGCTGGTGAACGGCATCCGGGTCCAGGGAACTGTCGAACTTGTGCACGGCCATCACGACACCGGTAATGTCGATCAGCAGAGTGGCCTGTACAAAGCTGTCCTGAGACATCCCCGAGGCAATCACTGCCGCATCCAGGCTGGTGATCTGATCTATCGGCAACTCCCGATAAGTGATGCCCTTGCGGGCGAGAAAACGTTCCAATCGTGCAGCCAGAGCCACAGCTTACTCCCTTTGTTCTTGGTCGGTGGCCAGACTACCCGGCCTTGTCCCGGCGCTTTTTTCTATTCTGCTGCAAGGTCAGCCAGTATTCCGCATGCCCGCAGCGATACCTGCCATGGTGACTTTCAGTGCTCTTTCCACCAGTTCCGGCACCTCGCCCTTGCCTTCACTTTCCCGGTCCCGCCGTAGCAATTCGGCCTGAAGGTAGTGCAGCGGATCCGTGTATGGGTTACGCACCCTCATCGAATGCGCAAAGACGGGTTCTCCCTCCAGCAGATCCGTTTGCTCCTTGAGTTCCAGAAGTCGCTCGATACAACCCTGGAGGCGCACGCGAAGACTCTCCCCCAGGGCTTTCAACCGATCATCGTCCAGCAGCGTCTGCTCATAATAGCTGGCGATGCGCAGGTCTGCCTTGGCCAGCACCATTTCCAGCATATCTACATAGGTACGGAAGAACGGCCAGCCCTGCATCATCTCACGCAATACCGGAAGCCGGTGGTCCCGGGCCGCCTCTTCAAGCGCCACGTCACTGCCCAGCCAACTGGGCAGCATCAGCCGCATCTGGGTCCAGGCGAATATCCACGGAATGGCCCGAAGGCTTTCCACGCCACCGGTGGCCTTCCTCCGGGCCGGGCGACTTCCGAGTGCCAGTTTCCCCAGCGCCTGTTCCGGCGTGACCTGGCGGAAATAGGGCACGAAGTCGGGATTTTCCCGGACCACATCGCGGTAGGCTTTCAAGGACCGCTCGGTAAGCCAGTCCATGGTTTCACGCCAGCTGTCTTCGGGCTGGGGTGGCGGGGCCAGGGTAGCTTCGATAACCGCCGTGGTGTAGAGCGTCAGGCTCTGAACCGCCAGCCTCGGCAAACCGAACTTGAAGCGGATCATTTCGCCCTGCTCGGTAATCCGGAAACTGCCGTTTACCGAGCCCGGCGGCTGGGACAGTATCGCCCTGTTGGCTGGTCCGCCGCCACGGCCAACGGTACCGCCCCGGCCGTGGAACAGGGTCAGATGTACGCCATACTGGCGGGCAACATGGGTAAGTTTCTCTTGGGCCTGGTACTGGGCCCAGGCCGCCATCAGCTGGCCGGCATCCTTGGAGGAATCCGAATAACCGATCATCACTTCCTGCCTGCCCTGGCAATACTCCCGATACCACTCAACCTCGTACAGCGCAGACATGCTGTCTGGAGCACCACGCAGGTCATCCAGGGTCTCAAACAGAGGCACGACCCGCATCGGAAACTTCATTCCGGATTCCCTGAGCAGCAAAATCACGCTCAATACATCAGAGGGCTTGCTGGCCATGGAGATAACATAGGACCCGAGGGCTTCCGGCGTTTGCTGCGCCACCACTTCACAGGTTGCCAGCACCTCGCCGACCGATTCGGAGGGCTCCCAATTTCGGGGGACCAGTGGGCGCCGGCCCTGAAGTTCCTTCACCAGGAATGCCTGGCGTTCCTGTTCTGACCAGGACAGATAATCCCCCAGGCCAAGATAATCGACCATTTCGGCAACCGCCTCCGCGTGGCGGCTGGCCTCCTGGCGGATGTCCAGACGAATCAAAGGCAGGCCAAAAGTATGCGCCCGGCGGATGGTATCCAGCAGCGGACCATTGGCGATGTCCTCGAGTCCGCACTCAACCAGGGATCGGTAACAGAGCTCCAGGGGACCGGTGAAATCCTCGTTCTCAAAGAGAATACCGTTGGCATCCGCGGTCTCGCCGTTGACGCTCGCCTCTGCCCAGTCCCGGGTTCTGATCAGCCGCTCACGGAGTTCGGCGAGCACATGGCGGTAGGGTTCCCGGGAGTCACCAACAACGGCCTTGAGCTCGTCGCTGGCCTGCCACATGGACAGTTCGGCCCGCAGCGCCTGAATATCACGAAGATAGAGATCCGCTGCCATCCAGCGGCCAAGCAGGAAGACCCGGCGGGTCACCTTGTGGGTGACATTCGGATTGCCATCACGATCACCGCCCATCCAGGATGCAATGCGGATGGGGGATGCCTGCAGGGGAAGGCCCTTTCCGGTCGCGTCTTCCAGCGACGTATCCAGGCTCCTCAGAAACTGTGGCAGGGCCTGCCACAGACTGTTTTCAATGACCGCAAAGCCCCATTTGGCCTCATCCACTGCGGTTGGTCGCTCCTGACGAATCTCGTCGGTGTGCCAGGCTTCAGTAACCAGCTGAGACAGGCGATTGACGATTTCCTCCCGTTCAGCGGGCATGAGGTCGTCATGGTCCAGACGCGCCAGGCAGTCCGACATCTCGTCGTATTTCATAATAAGGGTGCGACGCGCCACCTCAGTGGGGTGGGCCGTGAGCACAAACTCAATTCGCAGATCCGCCACCCTCTGATGCAGTTCCTCCGGCGTGACATCACCTTGCTTGAGCCGCTCAAACACCTCCCCGAGCGATTCGACCATCAGGTCAGACTGGTGCCCGCGTTTGCGACGAATACCATGGTACTGCTCGGCAAGGTTGGCCAGGTTCAGGAACTGGTTGAAAGCACGGGTCACCGGAAGCAGCTCATCATCGCTCAACTTGCGCAGCAGATTGACCAGTCGCTGGCCGGACCCGCTTTCCTGGCGACGGTCGGACTTGGCAGCCGCCCGGATTTCCTCAATCAGCTCGTAGCATTCCTGTCCGGGATACCGCCGTATGCTCTGGCCCAGAAGTTCACCCAGCATTCGTACGTTTTCTCGGAGTTCGGGATGTAGCTCAGTCACATTGACGTCCTTTTGAATTGACGGAGGCGAAGTAAACTTACGATACTAAGGAACAGTCGAGAAAGTCTATTGGCGATTCAAGCCTGTAGCTGCAAGGAGTTATCATGAAGGTCACTGATTTGCCCAAACACTGGGAACAGCAAAAAGAGCCCGTGGAGCGTACCCACGATTATAACCTGCGCCTGCCGCTGGAAGATGCCGCACGCGTGGCTGCACTGGCGGAACTTTACCCGGACCGCAGTGAAAGCGATATTCTGAACGACATGATTGGTGCAGCTCTGGACGATCTGGTACGCCAGAGCCCACTGAAGGACAAGCTGGAAGGGAAAGACAAGTAAATAGCGGCGGGCAGCTTTCGCTGCCCGTGTCGTCAGGCGACTGATTCCAGTTGACGGGCCTTGAGGCGCTGGATGTGCTTCTGGCTCAGGCTGACAAACTTGGGAGTCAGGCCCTGATCCTCGTAGATCTCGAAGCCATCCTCGTCGTACGCCACCACTTTGGTGCCCTGAACATACGGAAAGCTGGTCTCCATTTCGTCCAGTGCTGCAGAAATCAGATCCCGCATCAGATCCTGAGGTGACTTCATCGGATAGAGCGCTGCGAGTTTCTCGAGACGCTTGTGATGCTGGTCAGACAACGCCATGAAGTAGGCGTCTCGGGTAAGCCGACCACGTGCATGCTTGTCCCAGTAGTTGACCAGATCTTTGATTTTCATGGTGCCTTCACTCCTGCATCTTATTGATGGCGCACGGCGCACGAAAACTGTGCATCCGTTTCCGGAAGTGTAGACGAAGCCGTCGGTCCGGGGGCGAGAAAATTGGTAACGGATTGTACTTACCGATCCGCCATTTTCAGTGCTCGTTCTCTCCCCGCTCCACGCCTTTCACCGCCTGCCACACGGCATCCAGCGCCTCCAGAGATTCTTCGTCCATATCGCGGCCCTCCCGTTCCAGCACACGTTCAATCGCCCGGAACCGGGCGTCGAATTTATGGTTGGTTCGATTGAGTGCCTGCTCTGGGTTAACCTTCATGAACCGTGCCAGGTTCACACAGACGAACAGGAGATCGCCGAGCTCATCTTCAACGGCATCGGGATCACCGGCGCCCGTCTGTGCGGCTTCCCACGCCTCCTTGAGCTCGTCGATTTCCTCGTGAAGTTTGTCGAAAACCGGGCCAACATTTGGCCAGTCGAAACCGTGCCTGGCTGCCCGTTTCTGGAGCTTCTCGGCCCGAGCCATTGCAGGCAGGGTCCGGGCAATGCCGTCAAGCCGACTTACTGGGGCGCTGGCTTCCGGTGCCGGCTTCATTGCCCGCTCCTCGGCCTTGATGCGCTCCCAGCTTTCCTTGATCCAGGCCTCATCCGGCCGATTATCCGGATCAATGCTGCTTTCCAGGGTCCCTTCCGGAAAAACGTGTGGATGCCGCCTTACCAGTTTGCGCACCAGATGATCGACCACACCGTCAAAATCGAAATGGCCATCTTCCCGACCAAGCTGGGTGTAGAAAATGACCTGGAACAGCAGGTCCCCCAGCTCGTCTTTCAGATGCGGGTAATCCTCTCGCTCAATGGCATCGGCGACTTCGTAGGCCTCCTCCAGCGTGTGCGGCACGATGGTCCTGTAGGATTGCCTGGTATCCCATGGACAGCCCGTCTCCGGATCCCGAAGCCTGGCCATCAGGGTTTTCAGATCCTCGATGGTATAGCTCATCCGCGTTTACGCCTTACATCAATGATATTGGGCAGGTTGCGAATCTGCGCCAGCAACCGCGCCAACTGCTCCAGACTGGAAATTTCCACCGTCACGGTCATGGTAGCCGTGTTCTCGTCCTTGTTGCTCAGGGTATTCAGTGACAGCACATCACTCTTGGAGGCCGACAACACCTGGGTAATATCTCTCAGCAGCCCGGATCGGTCATAGGCTTCAATTTCAATGTCGACAGGATAAACAGCAGCCTGCCGGCCACCCCAGCTGACCTCAATAATCCGGTTGGGCTCGAACTCACGCAGATTCAGGAACGTCAGGCAGTCCTGGCGATGGACCGTAACCCCACGGCCAACCGTGATGTAGCCACCGATCGCGTCTCCGGGCAGCGGCTTGCAACATTTCGCCACCTGAGTCTTGAGCTTTCCGACGCCCAGGATCTGGATGTCTGATTCCGTATCGTAGGGCTTGCGGCGCTGGGCGCTGAGTTTCAGATCCAGTTGTTCGGACTTGGGCTCCAGCATCTGCTGGGCCACATTGGCGACATGCGTGGGGCGAAGGTCACCGGCTCCAGTAGCTGCAAACATGTCCTCCGCACTTTGATAATTAACCTTCCTGGCAAGCTCACCAAGATCTACATCGTACAGGGACAGACGCCTGAACTCGTCCTCGAGAATGGCACGACCGTCAACGATATTGCGACCACGATCCTGCTGTTTGAACCAGTGGGTTACTTTGGCGCGCGCCCTGGAAGTCTGAATGTAACCAAGGCTCGGGTTCAGCCAGTCGCGGCTTGGGGCCGGATTGTTGGAGGTCAGGATAAACACCTGATCGCCGGTTTTCAGTGGATAGGTCAGCGGAACGATTCGGCTGTTCACCCGCGCACCGCGGCAGGCGTGGCCGATCTCCGTGTGAACCCGGTAGGCGAAATCCACCGGCGTTGCCCCCTGGGGCAGATCCACCACGTGGCCCTCGGGTGTGAATACATACACCCGATCCGATGCGACATCGGATTTCAGGTGGTCGGCCAGCCCGGACAGGTCGCCCAACTCCTCCTGCCACTCCAGAACCTGGCGCAGCCAGTTGATCTTGGCATCGTAGCCCGTCGACTTGTTGCCTTTGTCCATGCCCTTGTACAACCAGTGGGCACAAACGCCCAGTTCCGCCTCCTCATGCATGGTGTGGGTTCGGATCTGCACTTCCATGACCTTGCCCTCGGGCCCGATCACGGCGGTATGCAGGGACTGGTAACCGTTTTCCTTCGGGTTGGCAATGTAATCGTCGAACTCATTGGGGATGTGGCGCCACAGCGTGTGGACAATACCCAGTGCGGCGTAACAGTCGCGAACCTCCGGAACCAGGATACGTACGGCGCGAACATCGTAAACCTGGGAAAAGTCGATGCCCTTGCGGCGCATCTTTCGCCAGATGCTGTAGATGTGCTTGGCACGTCCGGACAGCTCGCCCTCAATGCCATAGGCTTTCAGTTCGGTCTGCAGGGTCTCAATTACCCGCTTGATGTAACCGTCGCGATCCAGGCGCTTTTCGTCCAGCAGTTTGGCGATCTTTTTGTAGGCGGAACCATGCAGGTACCGGAAAGAAAGATCTTCCAGCTCCCACTTGATGTGACCAATGCCGAGCCGGTGGGCCAGGGGCGCGTAGATATCAAACACTTCCCGGGCGACGCGCATGCGCTTTTCTTCCGGAGCATCCTTTACCGCCCGAATGGCGCAGGTACGCTCCGCCAGCTTGATCAGGGCAACCCGGACATCGTCAATCATGGTGACGAGCATCTTCCGGACGTTGTCCAGTTGGCCTTCGCTCTGGCCCAGAACGTTACCCTTCAGCGGGTGGTGGATGGACGAGATGGCCGCCATCTGCTGCACGCCGTTGATCAGGCCTGCCACCTCATCGCCAAATTCCTTGCGGATTGTCTCCAGGGGAACGCGCTCTTCACGCACGGCCCGATAAAGGATCGCCGCCACCAGACTGGCCTGATCCAGGTGCAGCTCCGCCAGAACCTGGGCCATCTCGATGCCAATCCGGAAGCTGCTGGAACCAGGTGCCCACTGGCGATCCTGCCGGAAAGCCTGAAGATCGATTTCCGCTGCCTTTTCGCAGGCCAACCGGAACTGGTCAGCGTCGTCCAGGTGCGTTTGCGAGGCTATCTGGTTTACCCAGCCCTCGATATCCACCTGGCCATCGCCAGTCATTGCGTAGTCTTCGCGAACTTTTACCATATCGGTCTTGTTATTCCTGATGGTTTCCGCAGCCATCCCTGACTGCCCGCAACATCGTCAGCCGGAATCCTTCTCAAACAACGCGATGGATTCCACATGGGTGGTGTGGGGGAACATATCCATCACACCTGCGCGCACCAGTCGATAGCCGTTGCGCACCATTACGCCTGCGTCGCGCGCCAGGGTGGCCGGGTTGCAGGAGACATAGACTATCTTTTGTGCCCCGAAGGCCGTGAGGTACTTGCAGATCTCCTCGGCACCGGAACGGGGCGGATCAATCAGAATCTTGTCGAACCCTTCTTTGGCCCAGCTCTGGCCCGTGAAGTCACCGTGCAAGTCGGCACCGTGAAAAGCGACATTGTCGAGACCGTTTAGTTCCGCGTTTTCCCGGCCCCGTACGACCATGGTCTCGTCGCCTTCCACGCCAACAACCTGCCCGCCTCGCGTGGCCAGCGGCAGAGTGAAATTCCCCAGACCGCAGAACAGATCCAGGACTCGCTCGCCAGGCTGGACATCCAGCCATTCCACGGCCCTGTGTACCATTGCGCGATTGATGCCTGCATTGACCTGGGTAAAGTCCATGGGATGAAATCTCATGGTCAGGTCGAATTCATCCAGTCGATAGCTCAGCCGTTCCTCATCCCGGCCCGCTGACTCGGGCCAGATCCGATGGACGGTGTCGGGCCCTTTCGGCTGCAGGTAAATATGCAATTCGTGGGCCTGACCAAAGGCGATGAGTTTTTCCCGGTCACCAACCGACAGCTCATCCATGTTACGGAACACCATCACGGCAACGTCGTCGCCACAGGCAATTTCCACCTGAGGGATTCGGCTGTAGGCCTCCAGATCGTGAAGCATGTTGCGCAGCGGCAATATCCGCTCGCCAATGCGCGGATCCAGCACCACGCATCGATCGATGTCGGTCAGGAAACTGTTGCGTTTCTCCCGGAAGCCAACCAGGACAGACTCCCGGGCCTTGACGTAACGAACCCCGAGGCGAGCCTTTCGACGGTACCCCAGACTCTCTTCCGAGCGCAGGGGGGCAATCCATTCCTCGGGCTCGATGCCCCCGAAATGGGCAAAATGTTCCCGCAGGGTGTTTTCCTTGAACTCGATCTGGGCATCGCCACTCATGTGCTGAAGGCTGCAACCACCACACAGGTCGGCAAACTCGCAGGGGGGAGTCTGGCGACCGGGGGCAGCGTCCAGAACCTCTTCGGTACGCAATTCATCGAACTTGCTTCGACTGGACACCACTTTCGCCATCACGGTTTCGCCTGGCAGGGCGCCATCGACAAATTGGGTTTTGCCGTCCTGACGGGCAATACCCCGGCCATCATGGCTCAGGGTTTCAATCTCACAGCGCACGGGCTCTTTTGGAAGAACCTTCCTGCGTCGTCTGCTCATACTTGGGTCTCTTGATAAAGTCGTATTCAGGCGCCGGGGAACACACCGGTGGAAAGATAGCGGTCGCCGCGGTCACAGATAATGGCCACGATGATGGCGTTTTCAACCTGCTGGGAGAGCTTGAGCGCGGCTGCAATCGAACCGCCGGAGGATACGCCACAGAAAATGCCCTCTTCGGAAGCCAGGGCCCTCATCGTGGTCTCTGCTTCTTCCTGACCTACGTCCAGCACCTGGTCGACGCGGGCCGCGTCGTAGATTTTCGGCAGGTAAGCTTCAGGCCAGCGCCGGATACCGGGGATCGAGGCGCCCTCTTTTGGCTGCAAACCGATGATGCGGATATCCGGGTTGCGCTCCTTGAGGTAGCGCGACACCCCCATAATGGTGCCGGTGGTGCCCATGGAGCTGACAAAATGGGTAACCCGCCCACCGGTCTGCTCCCAGATTTCCGGGCCGGTGGTACGGTAGTGCGCCAGGGGGTTGTCCTGGTTGCTGAACTGGTCCAGCACGGTACCCTTGCCTTCCGCCTGCATCTTGAGGGCCAGGTCACGGGCCGTTTCCATGCCTTCTTCCCTGGTGACCGTGACAATCTCCGCACCATAGGCGCGCATGGATGCCCGGCGCTCCTCACTCATGTTCGCGGGCATGATGAGCACCATGCGGTATCCCTTGATCGCCGCCGCCATGGCCAGAGCGATGCCGGTGTTGCCGCTGGTCGCCTCAATCAGGGTATCCCCTGGCTTGATGTCGCCCCGGCGCTCCGCTTCCTGAATCATGCTGATGGCCGGGCGATCCTTAACCGAGCCGGCAGGGTTGTTGCCCTCCAGCTTGGCCAGAATCACGTTACTCGTCTCACCGGGGAGACGCTGCAGGCGAACCAGAGGGGTGTGCCCGACATAATCTTCAATGGTGGGAAAATGCATATGATAACCCTGTGGTACACTTTTGGCTTCGCATGATACGCGTTATCGCCCCGGTCTCCCAATACAGCTTCTCGCTATATCCATGACCGGCGGCTATATCCGCCACGGGATTTTCCGGTACTGTCGGGACTGATACCACAGTTATCCCTTTCCGGATCAGCTATTCTTAACACGGACGTTTTCCGCTCTGCGACGCGGACAAAAGCAATAATTCAGGATCACGGTATGCGACGTTGGGGCATTCGCAAGAAAGTGTTGGTGGTAACGCTGGTTCCCACCCTGCTGACCACCCTGATGCTGGGGCTGTTCTTCACCTACAGCTGGGTTAACAATATAGAAAGCCTGCTGAAGGATCGGGGCGAATCACTCTCCCGTCAGCTCGCCGCCGGTTCCGAATATGGCCTGTTTACCGCCAATCGCAGCCTGCTCAGCAGCCTCTCCAATGCCCTTCTGGAAGAGCAGGACGTCCGCTCCATCACGTTCTTTGGCAGCGACGGCTCCCGACTTCTCCATACCGGGCCGGGTAGCTCCGAGACCGTGCAAGCCACTGAACTCACTGCCGAGCACGCAACCCGGATATCCCGGGAAAACAGCACCCGCTTCATTACCCCCGTTTTTCTCCAGGATCTGATGATCGAGAGCATGCTGGACCCGGATGCTCGCCAGTCGATGTCGAATCTGCGGGAGCCTCTGGGCTGGGTAGTTGTGGAAATGTCCCATATCCGCACGGAAAAAGAGACCTACAAAGCCCTGCTGATCTCGCTGCTGCTGATTCTCGGCGGCGTGATTCTGAGCATGGCCATTGCGCTGCGGCTGAGCCGGGCGTTCACCAATCCGGTGTTCGAACTCAACGAAGCCGTAGCCAGGCTCAAGGAAGGTAAGCTGGATACCCGCGTCTATACCGGCGCAGGCCCTGAGTTCGAGCAACTGGAATCCGGCCTTAATGCCATGGCGGAGGAGCTGAGCAAGGCCCAGGCTGAAATGCAGCAGAACATTGATCAGGCCACCGAAGATCTGCGGGAAACGCTGGAGACCATCGAAATCCAGAACATCGAGCTCGATTTCGCTCGAAAAGAAGCACTCGAGGCCAGTCGGATCAAATCCGAGTTCCTGGCCAACATGTCCCACGAAATCCGCACACCGCTGAACGGCATCATAGGTTTCACCGAACTGCTCCTGAAGAGTCCGCTGCCACGCCAGCAACGGGACCACCTGAGCACCATCAGGAAATCGTCGGAGATCCTGCTCACTATCATCAACGACATCCTCGATTTCTCGAAGATTGAGGCCGGCAAGCTGATCCTCGACCGGGTACCGTTCCAGTTACGAGATATCGTCGAGGAAGTCATGGTCATGCTGGCGCCAGCGGCACACGCCAAGAATCTCGATCTGGTGCCACTGGTCTATAACGATGTGCCGGACAACATCATGGGCGATCCCCTGCGGGTCAAACAGGTGATCACCAACCTGGTCAACAACGCCATCAAGTTCACCCAGACCGGTGAGGTGGTCCTGCGGGCGAGCCTGGAAGAGGAAGAAGCTGACACCAACCGCGTTACCCTGCGCCTGAGCATTACCGATTCCGGCGTGGGCCTGTCCCGGGCCCAACAGCAATCCCTGTTCAACGCCTTCAGCCAGGCCGATGCCTCCACCGCCCGTCAATATGGTGGCACCGGCCTTGGGCTGGCCATCTCGAAGCGTCTGGTGGAAGAAATGGGGGGCAAGATCGGGCTCGAAAGCGAGCTGGGTAAAGGCTCCACCTTCTGGTTTACCCTCACCTCGGAGCTTGCCACCAGCGGTGAAGCCATTGCCCCAAGGGATGCCCTGAGAGGGGAAAGGGTCATTTACCTGGAGCAACAGAAAACCACCGGGCTGGCCGTGGAACACCTGTTAAGGGACTGGGGCATGGTGGTCGACCGGGTAGCGTCACCGGGCGCCCTGCAGGAACACATTGAAGAGGCCCAGAAAAGCCAGGCGGGCTATGCCGTAGCGATTCTGGGCATCACCCGACACCTTCTCAATTCCAGCCAGTACTGCGGGCTTGTCCGTACCCTCGAGATTGAACGGGATTGCCGGACACTGCTATTGACCCCCACCCTTGAAACCCACGACACACCGCTATCGGGACTTGCCAGCGGCCACCTCACCAAACCGGTGTGCCGGGATTCCCTGTACGATGAGCTTTTGCTGCTGGTGCACGGCATCAATTCCGGCGGGCGGGTCCCCGAGTACGAGATTTCCGCCAACCGTGCAACGACCGCCAATGTGCCGAGAGTGCTGGCCGTGGACGATAACGATGCCAACCTCAAGCTCGTGATGACACTGCTCGAAGACTGCCAACTGGATGCCGAAAGCGCTTCCAGCGGCTTTGAAGCCCTGAGCAAGGCCAGACAGAAACCCTTCGACTTGGTCTTCATGGACCTTCAGATGCCCGGCATGGACGGGGTGGAAACCACTGCAAGGCTGAGGGAGATGGATACCGGCAATCACCGGACCCCGATCATTGCGTTGACTGCGCATGCCCTGGCAGACGAGCAGGAACGACTGACAAAGCAGGGCTTCGATGGCTACATGCCCAAACCCATCAGCAGTGGCCAGCTCAACGACATCATTCATGAGTACACCGGCTACGTGTGCCCGAAGAACGGCAGCGACGGCCGGCTTCCCGTTCCGGAAGTTCGCGACACCCGTCGGGCGCTCCGGCCTTCAACACGCAAAATGCAGCAGGACTGCGTCAGCGTGGACGAAAGCATCCAACTGGCCGCCGGCAAGGCGGACCTGGCCGAAGAGCTGTTCAGCATGCTGCTGGAGCAGGTACATGTGGATCGCGGGCGGATTTCGGAACTCTGGGCCAGCCACAGCATGGATGAGCTACTGGAATGTGTTCACAAGCTCCATGGCGCTACCCGCTACTGCGGCGTACCGGAACTGAGAGCCGCAGCCAACCATCTGGAAACGGCCATCAAATGCTCTGCTCCGGATCTGGAGCACCAGAAAGACCAGCTGCTCTCGGCCATGGAGCGCCTGCAGATCTGGAGCGACCAGACCGATTGGCAGCAGCTGTTCCGGGAACGCCATGAGGCCGCCGAAACGACCTGAGGCTGCCCCGTCTCAGACCCGGCTTCGGGCCTGATCGATGATGGCTTTCATATCCCGGACCGCCTCTTTGAGACCGGTAAAGACCGCGCGGGCTATGATGGCGTGACCGATATTCAGTTCATTGATGCCATGGATTGCCGCCACTCGCTCTGTGTTGTGGTAATGCAGGCCATGGCCCGCATTCACAATCAAACCCTTTTTGCGGGCGTAGGCGACGGCGTCGGCAATGGTTTTGAAGGCGGCATTCTCGGCGTCAGGTGTTTCGGCCTCGGCATACTCTCCGGTGTGCAGCTCCACTACCGGCGCGCCACAGCGGACCGCGGCATCAATCTGGACCGGATCCGGATCAATAAACAGTGACACCTCGGCACCAATCCGGGCCAGGCGCTCACAGGCCTTGGCAACCCGGGATTCCTGACCCTCGACATCCAGACCGCCCTCGGTGGTCAATTCCTCACGCTTCTCTGGCACCAGGCAAACACATTCCGGCCGCACCTGTTCGGCAAACGCCAGCATCGCATCGGTTACCGCCATTTCCAGATTCATCTTGGTCTGGAGCACCTCTTTGAGCAGCAGCACGTCCCGATCCTGAATATGACGGCGGTCTTCCCTGGGATGGATTGTGATGCCGTCTGCACCGGCCTCCTCGGCCATCAGCGCTGCCTGGACCGGATCAGGGTACCGGGTACCCCTCGCCTGACGGAGGGTGGCAACGTGATCAATATTGACGCCAAGCAGTACTCTAGGATTCATGGGATTCTCCCCGAAGATGAATGAAAAGGCTGCGACTGTTCAGGGGACGCCCCTGGAGAAGGTAATCGATCAGGACTCGCATGACCCGTTTCGCCAGTCGCCGACAGCGCTCAGATTGCAGATCTTCCGCGGCCAGATTGAGCAAAACATCGCCCGGAAGATGTCGCAGGCGCACACCGGGCGACAGCCCGGACACTATGCCCTGCTCCGGATCATAACAATACTCCCCGCCGGGCTCGACGGATTGCCCGGTATCCGTGGCACGATCCCAGGCAAAGTCATAGCCGAGGGCGGAGGCAAAGGCGAGTTCGAACCGCCGAAGTACCGGCTCCACATCCCTGGTGTCAGACAGTTGCCCGATGGCATCGATGTAGGCTGCAAAGAGCGTGGGATGGGGATCTGCAGCTGGCAGAATCCGCTGCAACAGTTCATTCAGGTAAAGGCCACTGTAGAGCGACACTGTCCGGGTAATTGTGGGGCCGGCCCGAACATCGACCTGGGTCAGGGTTTTCAGGTCGCCCCGGCCAGCCCAATCCACTATCAGAGGCTGAAAAGGTTGTAGCTGGGCCTTCAGGGGACTTTTGGCGCTGTTGGCTCCCCGGGCGATGACGGTCATCCGGCCATGGTTCAGGGAAAACAGATCCACCATGAGACTGGTTTCCCGCCAGGGACGTCGGTGAAGGACATAGGCGGGCTCCTGCAGCTCAGGCCCCTTCATAGCTGCCTCAGAGGTCGTTCATGCCCAGGCTTTTCAGGGCCCGGTCGCTGTCTGCCCAGCCACGCTTCACCTTTACCCAGAGCCTCAGCATGATCTTGCTGTCGAACATACGCTCCATATCCGTACGAGCTTCCTGACCAATGCGGCGCATCCGCTCGCCCTTCTCGCCGATGATGATCTTCTTCTGACCTTCGCGCTCGACCAGGATCAGGGCGGATATGTGCAGGGTCTTGCCCTCGCGCTTGAACTCCTCGATCTCCACCGCCACCGAGTATGGCAGCTCTGCTCCAAGCTGCCGGGTGATCTTTTCCCGGACAATCTCGGAGGCCAGGAATCGCTCACTGCGATCGGTGATCTGGTCGTCCGGATAGAAATGAATACTCTCCGGCAGGAAACGCCCCACGGCCTCTTCCAGAGGTTCCAGATTGGTCTCTTTCAGGGCCGAAAGCGGAATGATCTCGGCAAACTCACGCTTTTTCGAGAGCATATCCAGATGCGGCAGCAGGCTTTCCCGTTTTTCGATCTTGTCGACCTTGTTCACCGCCAGGATCACAGGGCATTTCAGGCGACTGAGTTTCTCCAGCACCATCTCATCCGCGGTCGTCCAGGCAAGCTGATCCACCACAAACACCACCACATCGACATCAATGAGCGCCGACGTGGCCGCCTTGTTCATGTAGCGGTTAATGGCACGGGGCTCCTCCTCGTGCATGCCCGGTGTATCCACATAGATCGCCTGCACCGGCCCCACGGTCTTGATACCCAGCACCTGATGACGGGTGGTCTGCGGCTTGCGGGAAGTGATGCTCAGCTTCTGCCCGAGGATATGGTTCAGCAACGTGGACTTGCCCACGTTCGGACGGCCAACGATGGCCACAAAACCGCAGCGACTATCCGGGTTTTCCGGACGGGTGATATCGTTCATTACTGGTTCTCCACGCCCAGTTCTTTCAGGGCGTTACGGGCTGCCTGCTGCTCGGCCACCCGGCGGCTACTGCCAGTCCCGGTGGTCTTTCGGTCCAGCGACGGCAGCGCACAGGATACATGGAATGTCTGGTTGTGGGCCTCGCCGTCCACGGAAATGACGTCATAGCGTGGCAGCGGAAACTGACGCGACTGGAGATATTCCTGCAAACGGGTCTTGGGATCTTTCTGGGTATCCTGCAGGTCGAGCTTTTCCAGACGGTGCTCGAACCAGCGCAATACCTGTTCCCGGCAGGTATGGAAATCACTGTCCAGGTAGATGGCGCCGATGATGGACTCCACGGCGTCGGCCAGGATGGATTCCCGGCGGAAGCCTCCGCTTTTAAGCTCTCCTGAGCCCAATCGGAGGTATGTGCCGAGCTGGAACTCCCGACCAATTTCGGCGAGTGTAACGCCTTTTACCATCCGGGCCCGCAGACGACTCAACTGGCCTTCCCGGGCTTTTTCGAAGTGCAGAAACAGATACTCGGCAATCACCATATTCACAATGGAATCGCCGAGGAATTCTAGGCGCTCGTTATTCTGATTTCCATAACTCCGGTGGGTGAGTGCCAGCAGAAGCCGCTCTGGCGATTTGAACTGATAGCCGATGCGCCGCTGTAACTGATCCAGATCCGGTTGTGAACTCACTTGCCCTTCATCTCATATTTGTGCTTGAAGTGAACCACCGTATCCACATTGCTGAACAGGTTGTTGCGCACTTCGTAATCAACATTGATGACGACCAGATCGCCGTCTTTATCGACCGAAATATTCTTGGCGTCGAATCCCCGGACATTGTTCACGCTGAGCCGTTTGTTGATCAACGTACGGACCTGGGCAGGCCCCATCTGGGAGAGACCTTCGGTGCCATCAAGGCTTTCCAGCGCTTCCTGAATGGTTATGTCATCCAGATAGGCGGGACCAAGCTTGATCACCAGCGTCAGCAGGCCGCCAAAAAACAGCACCATCACCATCATGGTCAATGCCGAGGCACCGCGCTGACGGCCCATGCCGGAAAGATTATTTTTCTTCATTACGACTGCGCTCCAGATAGTCCGAGTTACTCGATTCCGCCTACACGATCAAAGGATGGCAGACTGGTAAGGGATTTCCAGTGCATCCAGATAGCGAAGGCCTTGCCCACCACCAGCTCGTCCGGGACCGTGCCCCAATAGCGGCTGTCATTACTGTTGTCGCGATTGTCACCCATGACGAAATAATGACCCTCGGGCACCAGCCATTCGCCCTCACCACCGCCGCCAGACCGGCCCATGGTCAGGAAAATGTCGTGCTCTACTTCACCGAGATCCTCGCGGCGCAGTTCCATCGGCGGTAGCCGCGCGATAAACCGGGTTTCCACCCGATCGCCATTGATGAACAGCTGCTTGTCACGGTAGCGGATATGGTCGCCGGGCAAACCGATCACCCGTTTGATGTAGTTGGTCTGGCCGTCCTCCGGGTAGCGGAAAACCATCACATCGCCGCGCTGGGGATCGCCGACCGGAATCACTTTGGTGCCGGCAACCGGCAGCCTGAACCCGTAGGCGTATTTGTTCACCAGAATGAAATCGCCGACTTCCAGGGTGGGCAACATGGATCCCGACGGAATCTGGAACGGTTCAACCAGGAAGGACCGGAGGACCAGAACAATCGCCAGCACCGGAAAGAACGATCGGCTAAGGTCAACCAGGTAGGGCTCTTTTGGCTCCTCCGATTCCGCCGGGGAGCCTTCATCCACTGCGTCTCCGGTGCCGCTGGCACGGTAGGCAGCCAGACGACGCTCACGAAGAAACAGCTTGTCCGCCAGCCAGATCAGACCCGTTGCAAAGGTCAGTACCACCAGTACCAGGGGAAAATCGATATCCATCCAGGAGGCCTTTTATTTATCCACTTTCAGTACGGCAAGAAACGCTTCCTGAGGCACCTCGACATTACCCAGCTGCTTCATACGCTTTTTACCTTCTTTCTGCTTCTGCAGCAGTTTCTTCTTCCGGCTAACGTCACCACCGTAGCACTTGGCGGTTACGTTCTTGCGTAGCGCCTTCACGGTGACCCGCGACACAACCTGATTACCAATGGCGGCCTGAATCGCGATATCAAACATCTGCCGCGGAATCAGTTCTTTCATCTTTTCAATCAACTGGCGCCCTTTGTGGTGAGCCTGCTCCTTGTGCACGATCAGCGCCAGGGCATCTACACGCTCGCCGTTGATCAGCACGTCCAGGCGAACCAGGTTGGCGGTCTGGAACCGGGTAAAGTGGTAGTCCAGGGACGCAAAGCCGCGGCTGGCTGACTTGATACGATCGAAGAAATCCATCACCACCTCGGCCATCGGCAGCTCATAGGTGAGCTGGACCTGGGTCGTCATGAAGTGCATGTTCTTCTGGACGCCACGCTTTTCCTCACACAGGGCTATCACATTTCCGATATGCTCCTGGGGCACCAGAATGTTCGCTTCTACGATCGGCTCACGCATTTCCTCAATGGAACCAATATCCGGAAGCCGGGACGGATTGTCTACCGACAGGGTCTCACCCTGTTTGGTAACCACCTCATAGATCACCGTTGGCGCCGTGGTGATCAGGTCGATGTCGTATTCACGCTCCAGCCGCTCCTGGATGATTTCCATGTGCAGCATGCCCAGGAAACCACAGCGGAAACCGAAGCCAAGGGCATCGGAATTCTCCGGCTCGAAAAACAGCGAGGCATCGTTGAGGGTCAGTTTTTCCAGGGCATCCCGGAAATCGTTGTAGTCGTCGGCGCTGACCGGGAACAACCCGGCGTAGACCTGGGGTTTGACTTTCTTGAACCCGGGCAGCATTGGCGTCTGCTCGGCGAACTTCTGGTGAACAATGGTATCGCCTACCGGCGCCCCGTGAATGTCCTTGATTCCGGCCACCACGAAGCCGACATCGCCGGACTCCAGCAGGTCGGTGTCTTTCGGTTTGGGATTGAAAATACCAACCTTGTCGGCATTCCAGGCCTTTCCGGTAGACTTGATGACGATCTTGTCGCCCTTTTTCAGGGTGCCCTCGGTCACCCTCACGAGCGACACGACGCCCAGATAATTGTCGAACCAGGAATCGATGATCAGAGCCTGCAGGGGCGCGCTTCGGTCGCCCTTGGGTGGCGGGATCTTCTTGATCAGATCTTCCAGAACATCTTCCACGCCCAGGCCACTCTTGGCGCTACAGCGGACCGCATCAGACGCTTCAATGCCAATGATGTCCTCGATTTCTGCCGCTACCCGCTCCGGTTCGGCCTGCGGGAGATCCATCTTGTTCAAAACCGGCACAACTTCGAGACCCTGCTCAATGGCGGTGTAGCAGTTAGCCACCGACTGGGCTTCAACACCCTGCCCTGCGTCCACCACCAGCAGCGCCCCCTCGCAGGCATAGAGCGAGCGCGAAACCTCGTAGGAAAAGTCCACGTGGCCCGGGGTATCGATAAAGTTCAGTTTGTATTCCTGCCCGTCACGGGCGGTGTAATTCAGCGTGACACTCTGGGCCTTGATGGTAATCCCTCGCTCACGCTCGAGATCCATGGAGTCCAGGACCTGCTCCGCCATTTCACGGTCCGTCAGGCCGCCGCAAACCTGGATAAAACGGTCTGCCAGCGTGGATTTACCATGGTCAATGTGGGCGATGATGGAAAAGTTACGGATTCGGCTCAGTTCAGTCACAGACGATGAATACTCAGTTAAGACGAAGGATTGAGCCCGGAAGGGCCGCTACCGGGATCCGGGAACGGCGTGATTTTACCGGTTACCGGCCGCCATTGCCATGATCAGGAAATCAGCGGCCGTTCGTATTGCCGGATAAGGAAACCGATGAGCGCATCCTCGTCCAGCGGATAGCTGAACAGGTTGCCCTGACACTGGGCGCAGCCGTGAGTTTTCAGGAAGCTCAGCTGCTGTGGGGTTTCCACACCCTCCGCAACCACCGTAAGGTGGAGCTTGCGGGCCAGGGCAATCACTGCGGAGGCCACATCCGTGGCACTGACATTGTAGGGAATGTCGCGAATGAACCGGTGGTCGATCTTGATAACATCCAGCGGCAGCTGCTGCAAAGCAACCAGTGAACAGGAGCCGGTGCCGAAATCATCCAGGATCAGACAGACCCCGAGATCATGAAGTGACACCAGCAACTCCCTGAGCATTCGCGGATCTTCATTGAGCAGCTCCGCCGGCATCTCCAGCTCCAGCCGCTCCGGCGAGACGCCCGTCTCGGTGATGACCTGTCGGATCATGTCCAGGAAGCCCGAATCGGTCAGTTGTCGAACAGACAGGTTCACCGCCATTTTCAGGGATTCAAAGCCGGCCCGTTCCAGGGCCTGAACCTGAATACAGGCCTGTCTCAAAGCCCATTCACCCAGGCGAACAATCAGGCCGGTTTCCTCGGCAAGACCGATGAACTGCTGTGCCGACACCAGCCCCTTCTCCGGATGATGCCAGCGCAGGAATGCCTCAACCCCAATCACCCGCTCACTGGCCAGATCAATCTTCGGCTGGTAATGCAGAACGAAGCGATCGCCATCCAACGCCGTGGCCAACTCCTCCTGTTGCAGAAGCCGCCTTGCCGCCTTGATGTTCATGGCCGGGGTGAAGAACTGGAACGTATTCCGACCCAGCTCCTTGGCACGATACATCGCCAGATCAGCGTACTTCATCAGGGTTCCGGCGTCCTCACTGTCGTGGGGAATCATGGTGATGCCGATACTGACCGTGATGCCGACTTCGTGATCGTTCAGCCGGATTCGCTGGCAAAGACTGCGCAGAATGGTCTCTGCGACCTTGCCGGCAGCATCGGAGTCACTGATCCGGGACAGCAAAACCACAAACTCATCGCCGCCGAGCCTCGCAACCGAGTCCTCCTCACGGACACAACCCACCAGCCACTGCGCCACCTGGCACAGCAGTTCATCGCCGGAATCGTGCCCCAGGGTGTCGTTGATACGCTTGAAGCCGTCGAGGTCCAGGAACATGAGGGCAGCCGGCTCACCACTCCGACGACTCCGGCTGACCACGTGATTCAAACGGTCCCGGAACAGTTGCCGGTTCGCCAGGCCGGTAAGCGGATCATAGAATGCCAGCCTGTGCAGCTCGGATTGGGCGGCCTTGAGCTGGGTCAGATCCCGCAGGCTAAGCACAACGCCATTGACGCCGGGCACCGACAACATGGCAGTAAAGGTGCCCTCCATATCCCGCCACTGCCCCTTGGCATCACGGATACGGACCCGGATGACCGGCATCTGTTTGCCCGGCGACTGAACGGAATCGTCAAAGCCCCGCTGCAGCTGGGGCCAGTCGTCACCATGAACGAGCTCCTCAAAGTTCAGGGCCTGAACCTGATCCGGCTCGAAGCCAAGGATATCCAGGCTGGACGGGCTCGCGTAAAGGGGTTGCCCGGCACGGTCCATCACCAGGGTGACATTGGCTGCGCCTTCGGTAATCGCCCGATAGCGGCCGGCACTGATCTGCGCCATCAGCCGTGAACGGATCAAGGCAAGCACGAAGAGGAACAACAGGGCACTGATCACCAGGCCACTGCCGAGGACGATCGGAGGCCGCGGATCCGAGGCCAGGAAATCAAAGGCGGGCGTGGAGCGCGTCTGCAACAGCCAGTCTCGACCACCATGGCTGATGGTCTGACTCATCTGGAAACTGAATTCGTTGTCCAGGGACCCCAGATTGGAGCCATACATGAGGTTCTCCCGTTCCACGACTCCGGCATCGTAGATCCGGACATCAAGAAACGGCGAGATCAGGCCAACGATGCCGTCGATAAGATTGTTCATCCGGAAGGCACTGAACACATAGCCCGCCAACATCATGCGACGCTCGGCCCGGATCTCGGGCACTTCTCCACCCTGGTAGACGGGGTAATACATCAGAAAACTGGCCTGGTCTTCGCCAAGCTCTTCCTGAACCAGCACCACCTTGGCAGTCACCGTGGGGATAGCATCATCCCGGGCCTGCTCCATGGCCTGGCGATGAATGGGATCGCTGAAGGCATCGTAGCCGAGGGCCCGTCGGTTACGTTCCGTGCCAGGCTCCAGGTAGACCATGGGGTAGTAGTAGGGACCGCTACCCAGCGGGTTCACCAGGTAATTATGCACCCCTTCCGCGCGGACAGAGGCAATATGATCGGCCATCTGACGTACACCGATACGGCGAACATAGCCAATACCCTGAATGCCCGGGTAGTAGCGGTTGATATCAACCTTGTCCACGTATTCACGCCATTGATCACGGGAAACGTCTCCGGCCACCGCAAACAGACCGGCACTGCCGGCCAGCACCTGCTCGTAATTCAGCAAGCGCTCTTCGATGGCGGATTTAAGCTGGAGCGATTGGGTGCGAAAACGGGCTTCCGTGCGGTCTTCAACCAGCCGGATAGACACCTGCCAAAGCAATAGGGTGACGGCAACGGCTACCGCGAAGACCAGCCAGGCGACCCAGGCATTGCGAAATTCCAGTAGCTTACGGAGAGAGAGTTCCTGTCTGTTCATCATGGGGCTGGTCCGTTCCATGGCCACTCATTTTTATTGATCCGCCGAGTATAACAAAAGCCCCCGAAAGTGTCGTTTCCAACACCTGCGGGGGCTCTATCTCAGGTAATCCGGATCAGCAGAAGGGTATCAGGGCTTCATCACCAGATACAGTGCCCGACCCTGGCGCACCACCCGGACCGATACCGCCTTGCCCTCGGGCAGCGACTGAACAGCCTCGCGGAATTCCTGCACCGATGTCACCTTCTGGCGATTCATTTCCGTGATCACATCGCCCGCACGGATGCCCGCTTCGGAAGCCGCACCCCGCGCAACGTTATTGACCACAACGCCGCCTTCAATACCCATTGAGTCGGCCATGTCCGTAGGAAGCGGTTCGACCATCATGCCCAGGGGCGCAGAGCCGGGACCATCACTGTCACTGGCCGGTGCGGAAGCCTGCTGGCTTCCCTCCTCGGGAAGGCGACCGATTTCAACCTGAAGCTCGATTTCCTCGCCACCGCGAAGCACTCTCAGTTCGGCAGTTTCGCCAACCGGCGTGCGGCCAACCATGGGCGGCAAGTCAGAGGAAAGCTGCACCTCGTCGCCGTCATAGCTGAGGACGATATCCCCTGCCTGCAGGCCGGCTGCCTGCGCCGGCGAACCGGACATCACTTCGGCAATCAGTGCACCGCGGGGCCGCTTGAGGCCAAAGGATTCGGCCAGATCACGGTTCACTTCCTGAATCAGCACCCCGAGCCAGCCACGGGAGACAGAGCCGTTGTCGCGCAACTGACGGAAGACGTTCATCGCATCGTCAATCGGAATGGCAAAGGAGACCCCCATGAAACCGCCAGAGCGGGTGTAGATCTGGGAGTTGATACCGACCACTTCGCCCTCCAGGTTAAACAGAGGGCCGCCGGAGTTGCCCGGGTTGATCGCTACGTCTGTCTGAATGAAGGGCACGTAGTTTTCCGATGGCAGGGAGCGACCCAGGGCGCTGACGATTCCGGCCGTTACCGTGTAATCGAATCCAAACGGCGAGCCAATCGCAAACACCCACTCACCGACTTTCAGATCTCGGGACCGACCTACCTGAACGACAGGCAGATCATCGCCGTTTTCAATTTTCAGCACGGCCATATCGGAACGAGGGTCTGTTCCAACCAGCGTCGCGGGCAGCTCGCGCCGGTCATTCAGCCGCACGATGATCTCATCAGCTCCCTCGACCACGTGGTTATTGGTCAAGACATAACCGTCCGAGGAGACAATGAACCCGGAGCCCATGGAGCGGCGTGGCTGGGAGTTGCCAGGTCCACCTCCAAACGGAGACTGGGGGCCGCGGAAGAAATCCTGGAAAAACTCGGGAAGCTGTTCGAGCTGACGCTCATCAAACGGCATCCCGGGAGCGCCGGAATTGCGGCGCGTGGGCTCTGTGGTTGTACTGATGTTCACCACCGCACCGGCGTTATCTTCAACCAGCTCGGTAAAGTCAGGCAGGCTTCGGGCTGAACTCGCCTGACTCCAGCCCGCCAACACCATGGCGGACAGCAAAATCAGCAAAGCGGCCGGCATCCTTCCGGGTATGAAATTACGTGACGACTGGGCAACTGCTGTTGCACTCGACATGTTGTACCCCCTGTTGTGCTTACACCTAGGCGTAGTTTTGGGTTCGGCCCACCGATTTTCAACTTACAAAACCGTAGGGTTTACAGACAGTTTTCAGAGGCTATCCGGCTTACCCGGACCAGGCGGGGCTCATACTCCTTGCCGCCCGCGTCTTGCAGTTTGCGTCCTGCGAAAAAACCCAGAGCCAGGCCAGCGACAGCGGCCAGCATCGCAGCGCCGTCGCTACCACCGGACATCTGGTGCCCGAGGATACTTGCGACAACCATCAGGATCAGTGGGACGGCGTAGACCAGAATGGAAGCACCCAGCAACGCCTGCTCATCGATTCCGACGGTCACTTCATCTCCCACCCTGGCATTGACCGAGTTGGTCACCAGAATCTGGTTGGCGCGCCCGCCGGAGGCAGCCGCCAGGACTTTCTGACCACAACCATTACGGGCAGCACAACTCTGACAGGCGCTGGTTCGGATCGTCTGGACCCAGACCTTGTCGCCCTTGAGCGCGACCACTTTTCCAGTTTCAGTAATCAAGGCTCACCCGCACCCAGGGCCACTGAGTCTTCGATACGCACCGATTCGGCAACCTGGCGCGCAGTCTGCGGAGGCAGCTCACCCACGACGGTAACCAGAAAAGCGCTATCCCCTTCCGTCACCTGATGCATATAAACGGTGGTGGCGCCAATCAGGGAGGCGCCCGTCGGCATGCTAACCGGGCCAGCCGGCTCAACGAAGACCGAAAAAGCGGCCAGGCCATCGGAGAAGGCAACGGCCTGGCCCTTGCCGGAGCGGGGCGCCGCCGCAGGGACAAACCCTTCCGGGCGCCAGCCAAGCTGCCACCCATCCATACGCTGGACCACCGATGCCGTAGCAGCGGGCTCATCCAGCGTTCTGGAAATTTCCCGGCCCTCGGTGCGGATCTCGAATTCGCTATCGGGAATGTCCTCGCCGATGTGCAGGCTGGTGAACTGAAACTGCTCGAGCACTTCCCCCTCGGCATTACGAACGTGACTCTTGACCAGAAGACCGGTGGATTTCTCCAGCCAAAGCCGATGACTGTAGCGGTAGGGATCCTTGGCACTTAGCGCCACTGAAACCACGTCATACCCTGCAACCCGGTCCTCACCTTTCATTTCCGCCCGATACCAGTGGCTGACCGGCATCAGCTGACTGGTGAACGCTTCGGCGAACGGGCCTGAAGGAATCACCTGGTCAAGCTTGACGCGGCCTGTTTCAGGAAGCACGCAGACCACATTCATGCCTTTGCGAACAATTTCTCCACTGCCGCCGTCCTGCAGAACCAGTCGCTCCTCTACAACGCCATCATTGTAACGATGGGCAATCTGCATGGAGTGCACGCTCTCGCCCCGGGCGTATACGAACACACCGCGGTAGGACGTCATGTTCAGGGCCGGACCCAGCCTTTCAAGCCAGGCGGATGCCTCGTCTTCGTCCGCGGCAGCCGGCAGCGACCCAGCAAGCGCGAGCAAAAAACCCACGAGCATGGACAACGCACGGCTTGGGACAACATTAATGAAGACTTGAGGCATGATTAAACTCTCGCTCCGGGGTTCAGTAGCCGGCACCGTTGGCACTGACCAGACGGGCATAGCCGACGGCGCCCCGCCCGGCGCCAACACTGTTGTGCTGTGCGTGTTCCAGCAGGTAGCGACTCATATACTCCCACTGTTCCTCATCAAGACCCTGCAGGGCAATTTCCCTGACCGGCTGGTCCTGCACAGGCGTTTCTGGTGCGGCTGCGGTCACCGGCTGAACCGGCCCGGTCGCGGATGAATCCCAGCCGGCACCAGCACCGAACCCGACCAGCAGCGCCATGGCAACCATGGCGGCAGCCGGCCAGTGCCAGCGGCCGGACCTGGTGGCCTGTACGGCAGCTTCAGGCCTGACCGCGGTGGTGCCCCGCCCGTCAAGCCGTTCACGGACGCCCACACTGACGTCCATACCATGGGCCGGCGAGTGGCCGTCATGCATAAGGTCGCGAACATCCTGCCAACGCTGCCACTGCGCCCGAACCTCGTCCTGGCGATCGTGGGAAAGCAGGCGACGTACCGAAAGTTCGTCAGCTTCGTCGTCCATCATGGCGGACAGTGTTTCTCTGAGACGATCATCCATGGGATGCAACCTCAATTACGTCACCGAGTGATTGAGTAAAGGCCCGAGATGCCGATCAACCGCATCCCGGGCCCTGAATATTCTTGAACGGACAGTACCGATCGGGCACTCGAGGATACCCGCGATATCCTCATAGCTCAGTCCATCGTATTCCCTGAGCAGAAAGGCAGAGCGCAACTCCTCAGGAAGCTGGGCGATCGCCTTGTTCAATTCTTTCTGGAGCTGTTCCCGTTGCAGGAGCCGTTCAGGCGAAGCGGTGTCACGCAGCCGTGAACCGTCATCGAAATTCTCCGCTTCCGCCGAGTCGGCACTGCCCTGCGGCCGCCGGCCGCGGGATTCCAGGTAATTCTTCGCGGTATTGACGGCAATCCGGTACAGCCATGTATAGAAGGCGCTGTCCCCGCGGAAGCGCTCGATCGCCCTGAACGCCTTTACGAAGGTCTCCTGGGTCAGATCCATGACTTCCTGACTGTCGTAGACGTACCGACTGATAATTGATGCGACTCTGGATTGGTACTTGACCACCAGAAGATCGAAGGCGGCGCGATCACCATTACGGACCTTGCGCACCAGCTGCAGATCCGTCTGGCTGTCCGGGTGATCGCCCTGTTGTTTCTCTGTATCAGGAGTCATGGACTGGTTGCCGGGGTTCCCTGATTTGATGGCCAGCTGTCCGGCCTGTACCAAGTTTCGCTGCGTCATTGATGCTATCCGGCGTCCGTTCATGAAACGGGCTAGACCACCGGTCAGGCGGCTCACCCTGTCAGGCCAAATAGACAGCAAGCGTAAAGTTTAGTTCAATACACGTCCACATTATGGCCTGCGATAACGACCCGATGCCACAGTCCTTCGAATACGATGTTCTCATTATCGGCAGTGGTGCTGCCGGCCTCACCGTCGCGCTCAATCTGCCGGAGCACCTGAAGGTCTGCGTGGTGAGCAAGGCTCAGATCAGCAGCGGCGCCACGCTCTGGGCACAAGGCGGTATCGCCGCAGTTCTGGATGATCAGGATTCCACCGAAAACCACATCTCCGACACCCTCAATGCTGGCGCAGGCCTGTGCCATGAGGACGCCGTGCGGTTTACGGTCGAACATGGCAGGGAAAGCATCAACTGGCTGATCGATTCCGGTGTCGATTTTACGCGGGATCAGGACGCCCACTACCACCTGACCCGTGAAGGCGGCCACAGTCATCGGCGCATCATTCATGCAGCCGATGCCACGGGGCATGCGGTCTCAACCACCCTCACCTCCCAGGCAGAGGCACGACCAAACATAGAACTCATGTCTGGTCGGGTGGCTGTGGATCTGATCACCAATCGCAAACTGTCCCTGCCGGGAAACCGATGCGTCGGTGCCTACATCCTGAACCTTGAAGACAATCATGTAGAGCTGTTCCGGGCACGATTCACAGTGATTGCCACCGGCGGCGCCTCCAAGGCCTACCGCTACACAACCAATCCGGACGGCGCTTCCGGAGACGGGATTGCGATGGCCTGGCGGGCCGGTTGCCGGGTGGCAAACATGGAGTTCAACCAGTTTCACCCCACATGCCTTTATCACCCACACGCCAAATCCTTCCTGATCACGGAAGCCGTGCGGGGCGAGGGTGGCCTGCTGAAACTGCCGGATGGTTCCCGGTTTATGGATCGCTTTGACGAGCGTGGCGAGCTGGCGCCCCGCGATATCGTTGCCCGGGCCATTGACCACGAAATGAAACGACTGGGCGCTGATCATCTCTACCTGGACATCAGCCACAAACCCGCCGACTTTATAAAGCACCACTTCCCCACCATCTACGAGAAGTGTCTGGGCTTCGGTATCGATATTACCCGCGAGCCCATTCCCGTGGTTCCAGCCGCTCACTACACCTGTGGCGGAATCATGAGCGATGAACGTGCCCGAACCGATGTTAACCAGCTCTACGTGGTCGGCGAGGCTGCCTTCACCGGGCTCCATGGCGCCAACCGAATGGCCAGCAACTCCCTACTGGAATGTCTGGTTTATGGCCGTGCGGCTGCGGCGGATATTGCCCGCCGGGAAGCCGACATTCCGCCACCGCCAGAGGCACCAGACTGGGATGAAAGCCAGGTCCGGGATTCCGACGAAGACGTGGTAATCTCCCACAACTGGGACGAGCTTCGCCATTTCATGTGGGACTACGTCGGCATTGTGCGGACCACCAAGCGGCTGCAGCGGGCCAAGCACCGGGTGGATCTTTTGTCTGCGGAAATCGGCGAGTTCTACAGCAACTACCGTGTCACCAATGACCTGCTGGAACTTCGTAACCTGGTCACCGTGTCTGATCTCATCATATGTTCGGCACTGCAGCGCAGGGAAAGCCGAGGGCTGCACTACACTCTCGATTATCCGGGACTGATCAATGAGGTGCGTGATACCGTGCTGGTTCCCACCACCTACCGTACACTCGCGCCCTGAACGAACACCGTTTTTACACAGGATTCAATGGTAAACACTATGTCAGAGACACCTGCATCGTCTGAAAAAGCAGAATTCAACCGCCTCTGGTGGCATAGCCGTAGAGGCATGCTGGAGCTGGACAACCTTCTGATTCCCTTCATGGAAGAGGCCTTCCGCGATCTGGACGCTGAAGACCAGGCCCGCTACAAGAAACTGCTCACCTGCGAAGATAACGACATGTTTGAGTGGTTCATGCAACGCAGCCGCCCGGCCGATCCCGATCTTCAACGCATGGTCGACATCATTCTCAAACGTGTCCAGCCGGATTGAACTAACGCTAACGCCCTCCCTGCTGGTCGGCCTGCTTGCGGTGCTGCCATGGGTTTTGCTGCTGGCTTTCCTGGTGATGGCGCTGCTGGCAGGCAAATTCTGGCTTCTCGTTGCAATCCCCATTGCACTGTGGGGCGCTGCCCTGCAGTATCGGTCAAACGGGTTACTTCTGGGCTGTGGTTCCGTGAGTGGTCTCCTGATCGAACACGATAAAATGTATGCCAGAATCGGAGACAAGCAGAGGGTAGAGGTTATTCCACTTGCCTCCAGCCGGATCTGGTCAGGCCTGGCACTCTTGAAACTTCGGCCTGCCGGCACCAGATTCCGCTCATACACTTCACTCCTGCTGGCACCAGTACCCGGAAGCCCGGGCAATGTTCCGGCGGAGGATTTCCGTCGTCTCAGGGTCTGGCTCAGACTGGGCCGCCCCCGGCGATCATCTCACTGATTCAATAACCTGGAGTACGCCATGACCGACACAGACGCTTCTGTATCTGCCGTTGCAGAGTATCCCCTGCCGGACAACGGTTGGGCGGATCTCGACAACCGCGTGGTTGTATGCGTCAGCGGGCCGGGCACCGACAAGTTTCTTCAGGGCCAGTTCAGCCAGAACCTCGATGAGGTAATCCCGGAGTATTCGCCGCGCGCGGCCGCAGCAACGCCCAAGGGACGTGCCTACTGCCTCACACGTATGGTCCGTTCAGGCGACGATATCCTGATGGACTTTCCCGCCGAACTCGCTGACGACATCATCAGCCACTTGCGCAAATATCTGATGCTGTTTCGTGGAACCACCATGGAGGTGGTTCAGGAAACGAAGATTACAGGGATTCTGGGCAACGGCCTGGCAGAAACGCTCGCCGGAAAGCCACTGGATTCTCTGAAGGAGCCCGGGGACGCCTGCACGCTCCCTGACGGCATCCTCGTGAAAACGCAATCGACAGCCGAGGGCACGCCCCGCTTCGAGTTCTGGCACAATGAAGAGGGCGAAGCAGCACTTCCCGCCAGCGCCCGTATGTCGGCGGCCGACTGGCAGGCCTCCGAAATCGCAGCGGGCGTCGCCTCCCTGACTACCGCCACACAAGAGTCCTTCGTGCCTCAGATGCTGAACTGGCAGCATGTGGGCGGCGTGCATTTCAAGAAAGGCTGCTACACGGGTCAGGAAGTGATTGCCCGCATGCACTTCCTCGGGCAATTGAAAAAGAGCCTTTTCCGCTTCCGTATTGAACAGTCAGAAGACCTGCCAACCCCCGGAACCGCATTGTTTGCCGGCGAGCGGTCAGTTGGAGAAGTGGTCAACGCGATCAAATACCGCGACGGCAGCGTTGAATTACTTGCGGTAGTTCGCCACGATGCCGCTGAAAACGCCTTGCATCCGGAGGGCCTGTCAGAGGTGACGCTGGAGCCAATGCCACTGCCCTACCCGGTGCCCGAAAGGGAAAAAAGCGCACAATCAGATACATAAGTTGACAGGCAAACGCGCCAGAATTTGCTATTTTGCTATGTAATAGCTCAAATGTTTGATTGTTCCGGCAGGGCCATCAGCCGGAACCTACACGCGGACCTCTACTGACCATGTCGAATATTGTCGAAACCATCAAAGCCGATCTCAACGCTGCCATCGAAAACGATAAGCTGGTGCTGCCCACCCTTCCGGAGGTGGCCCTTCAGGTCAGAGATATTGCGCAATCCGAGGATTCTTCAATCGCCGATCTGGTCAAGGTCATCAGCAATGACACGGCGCTTTCCGCACGCATCATCCGGGTAACCAACAGCCCGCTGTTTCGCGGCAGTCGCGCCATCGAGAACCTGAACATGGCGGTCAGCCGACTGGGCATGGCCTACACCAGCAACCTGGCCATGGGCCTGGCCATGGAGCAGATGTTCCAGGCCACGTCCGACATGATCGACAAGCGCATGCGCGCTACCTGGCAGACCAGTACCGAAGTCGCGGGCGTGTGCCATGTTCTGGCGCAACACTACACGAAACTCAAGCCCGACCAGGCTACCCTTGCAGGTCTGGTGCATCTGATCGGTGTTCTACCCATCCTGCGTTATGTGGAAGATCAGGATATCCAGATCAGCAGTATCATGCTGGATAACGTGGTCGATGAGCTGCATCCCAAGATCGGGGCGACCATCCTCAAGAAGTGGGATTTCCCGAAAGAGCTCCAGAACGTTCCCCTGGAATACGCCAACTTCAACCGGGAAGTTCCGACGGCCGACTATGCGGATCTGGTGATGGTGGCCAATCTGCAGCTGGTTGCGGGGTCAGAGCACCCCTGGAATGAAATGGACTGGACGAAGATTTCGGCGTTTGATCGTCTTGGGTTGGATCCAAATATCGACATGAGCGAGGAAGAGGATCTGAACGCCCAGATGGAAGCGGCTATGGCGCTGCTTCAGTAATTTTTTGCCTCTGGGAGTTTGGCCGCCCGTCTTCAGGATGGGGTCAGGCTCCCAAAACACGCTGTGAATACTTCCCTGTACGCTCGGCTCCGCCATCCATGGCTCCGCACGGTTTTGGGAGCCTGACCCCATCCCGAAGACTACTTGCGGGCATGCCCTCAGCTCTTCTTGTATCTCTCGATCAGCTCAGCTTTGCTTGGCAACGCCCAGTTAACGGTGGGCTTTCCCTGCTGCTCCAGCCAGTCGTTGGCCTTTGAGAAATGCTTGCAGCCGAAGAAGCCCCGGTAAGCGCTCAGTGGCGAGGGGTGGGGGCCGTCGAGGACCAGATGTTTGTTGCGGTCGATGTGCTGGCCTTTCTTTTTGGCGTAGCTGCCCCATAACAGAAATACCACGCCTTCCCGCTCGCGGTTGACGGTTTCGATGACTTTGTCGGTGAAGGTTTCCCAGCCTTTACCCTGGTGGGCGCCGGCCTGGCCCTGAACGACGGTGAGGACGCTGTTGAGCAGCAATACGCCCTGCTCTGCCCAGGGCTGCAGGCAGCCGTGGTCGGGGGGAGCGATGCCAAGGTCGTCCTGGATTTCCTTGAAGATGTTTACCAGAGACGGCGGGATGGCCACGTTCGGGCGTACGGAGAAGCACAGGCCGTGGGCCTGGCCGGGGCCGTGGTACGGGTCTTGTCCGAGAATAACGACTCTTACGTTATCCAGGGGCGTGCTGTTGAGGGCGTTGAAGCAGTGTTGGCTCGCGGGGAACAGGACTTTGCCGGCCTGTTCCTCGGCGGCGAGGAATTCCGCCAGGCCCTGCATGTAGGGCTGGCGAAACTCTTCCGCGAGATGATCTTTCCAGCCCCGGTCGGGCCTGAGCTGGCTGGCCAGTACCTCAACCGGGCTCATGGATCAGTCCTCGTCTTTCCGGCTTTCCGCCTTGTGCTCCGGGCGCATGGCCGGGAACAGGATAACGTCGCGAATTGACGGCGAATTGGTCAGCAGCATGGCCAGGCGGTCGATACCGATACCTTCGCCCGCTGTAGGCGGCAGGCCGTATTCCAGGGCCATCACGTAGTCCTCGTCATAGAACATCGCCTCGTCGTCACCGGCGTCTTTCTCGGCCACCTGGGCCTGGAAGCGTTCCGCCTGGTCTTCGGCATCATTCAGCTCCGAGAAGCCGTTGGCGATTTCGCGCCCGCCCACGAAGAACTCGAAGCGCTCGGTGACGAACGGGTTGCTGTCTTTGCAGCGCGCCAGGGGCGACACTTCTTTTGGATACTCGGTGATAAACGTCGGCTGCATCAGGCGATGCTCGGCGGTTGCCTCAAAGATCTCGATCTGCACCTTGCCCAGGCCCCAACCTTCCTTGAGGTGAATACCCAGATCTTTGGCGACCTGACGGGCACTGGCGTCATCCGCCAGCTGCTCGGGCTTGATATCCGGGTTGTAGCGCAGGATGGCATCGACCACGGTCAGGCGCTCGAAGGTTTTGCCGAAATCGTACTCAACAGTCTCTTCGCTGCCATCCGCCAGGGTTCGGCTGTTCACCACGGTGGTCGTGCCCAGCACTTTCTGAGTAATGGTGCGCAGCATGTCCTCGGTAAGATCCATCAGGTCGTTGTAGTCAGCGTATGCCTGATAAAACTCCACCATGGTGAACTCTGGATTATGACGGGTGGAAAGCCCCTCGTTCCGGAAGTTCCGGTTGATCTCGAACACCCGCTCAAAGCCGCCAACGACAAGGCGCTTCAGGAACAATTCCGGGGCAATACGCAGGTACATGTCGATACCCAGCGCGTTATGGTGGGTCACGAAGGGCCGCGCCGTGGCGCCGCCAGGAATCACCTGCAGCATCGGGGTTTCAACTTCCATGAAGTCCCGGTCGGTGAAGTACTGACGCATGGCGCTGATGATCTTCGAGCGCGCATAGAACACCCGACGGCTGTCCTCGTTGACCATCAGATCGACGTAGCGGTGGCGGTAACGGGCTTCCGTATCGGTCAGGCCCTTGTGCTTTTCAGGCAACGGGCGCAGGGACTTGGTGAGCAACACGTACTCGTCCATGGTCACGTAAAGATCGCCCTTGCCTGATTTGGACAGGGTGCCTCGCACGCCCACGATGTCCCCCAGATCCCAGTGCTTGGTGTCTTTCTGGACATCCTTGGACGCGTAGATCTGGATCCGGCCAGTCATGTCCTGGACCACCTTGAATGCCTTGCGATCGAGCATCATGCGGCCGGCAATGGCCACCTTGATACCGAGGGACTCCAGCTCTTCCTTGGTTTTTTCACCGTATTTCGCCTGCAGTTCGGCGGCGGTGGCGTCACGACGAAAGTCGTTCGGGAAGGCGTTGCCCTGGTCGCGCATTTCTGACAGTTTGGCGCGGCGCTCGGCAATCAGCTTGTTGTCCTCATGCGGTGCGGCATTCTGAGTTTGATCAGTCATTTTGGCTCACTAGGAATCGGGTTGTCCGGGTTAGCGTGGCAAAGGCGCTGGTTACAGCGCCATCTTCAGGCTGGCTTCGATGAACTTGTCAATGTCACCGTCCAGCACCGACTGGGTATTACTGGTTTCTACCTTGGTGCGCAGGTCCTTGATACGGCTGTCGTCCAGAACGTAGGAACGGATCTGGCTGCCCCAACCGATGTCGGCCTTGGCGTCCTCGGCTTTCTGTTTCTCGGCGTTGCGCTCCTGCATCTCACGCTCAAACAGCTTCGCCTTGAGCTGTTTCATGGCCTGGTCCTTGTTCTGGTGCTGGCTTCGACCAGCCTGACAGGCCACGACAATACCGGTGGGATTGTGAGTCAGACGCACCGCCGACTCGGTCCGGTTAACGTGCTGACCACCAGCGCCGGAGGCACGGTAAACATCCACCCGAAGGTCCGCCGGATTGATTTCAATTTCGAAGCTGTCATCCACTTCCGGTGACACAAACACGGAAGAGAAAGACGTGTGCCGACGGTTGCCGGAATCGAACGGTGACTTGCGCACCAGACGGTGAACGCCGGTTTCGGTACGCAGCCAACCATAGGCATAATCGCCCTGGATGTGAATGGTGGCACTCTTGATGCCCGCCACTTCGCCCTCCATCAGTTCGACTATCTCGGCCTTGAAGCCGCGGCGCTCGGCCCAGCGCAGATACATGCGCAGAAGCATGTTGGCCCAGTCCTGGGCTTCGGTGCCACCAGAACCGGCCTGTATGTCGAGATAGGCGTTGTTGGCGTCCATTTCGCCGGAGAACATGCGGCGGAATTCAAGCTTCTCGAGCTCTTTATCAAGACCCTCAAGATCTGACTCGATCTCGGCAACGGTGCCCTCGTCCTCTTCTTCTGCGGCAATATCCAGCAGGCCCTCGGCGTCTTCCAGGCCGGAGGTGAGGTTGTCGATGGTCTTGACGATCAGTTCAAGGTCGGCGCGCTCTTTGCCCAGAGCCTGTGCCCGCTCCGGGTCGTCCCAGACGCTTGGCTGCTCCAGTTCGCGCTCAACTTCGATCAGTCGTTCACTACGCTGATCGTAGTCAAAGATACCCCCTGAGCGCTTCAGTGCGCTCACGAAGCTCTTTAATCTTCGTCACAATGGGATTGATTTCCATGAAACCCTTACTCGCTCTAGAAAATGGAGAGTAAAAACAGAGGCGGGATTCTACCGGAAATCGGTTTGTAAATCAGCCTGCGGGTTTCCGTGAATCAGGCAAGAGGCTCGAGGTAATCCACCAGAAGCTGGAGATTGGTGCGCCCCCGGAAGGTATTGGCATCCGGCTTGTAAACCACCCGAGCACCGGTACGGGTGTAGTCGGGCACTTCCGGGCCGGTATTAAAGGCAATACCGTCGATGATCCCGCCGCCTTCGACAGGTTGCAACACCAATTTCAGATGGTTTTCGCCGACTATCCGCTGGCTGACCACCCGGAACTCGCCGTCGAACAGTGGCTCCGGGAAATGCTGCCCCCAGGGGCCGGCGCGTTTGAGCAGCGCGGCGGTGTCCAACGACAGTTCACTTGCGCCCAGAGGCCCATCGGTTGTGATCGCCGCCTCCAGGTCCTCGGCCGAGAGGGTGTCTCGAACGGCGCGATCGAAGGCCTCGGAAAAGGCATCCAGATCATCCCTGGCGAGGGTCATGCCCGCAGCCATCGCGTGACCGCCAAACTTTTTCATGATCCCCGGATGACGTGAGTCGACCACGGCAAGCACATCCCGGATATGAAGCCCGGGAATGGAGCGAGCAGAACCTTTGATGTCTACGCCGTTTTCGTCCGGCGCAAAGGCAATGGTCGGTCTATGGGTCTGCTCACGGATACGGGCAGCCAGGATTCCGATAACGCCCTGGTGCCAATCGGTATCGAAAAGCGCAAGCCCCCAGGGCAGTCCATCCAGGTCCAGCGACATTGAAGACAGCAGATCCTGGGCCTGGGCTTTCATGTCTTTTTCTATGGTGCGGCGTTCACGATTGAAGGTGTCCAATTCCCGGGCCAGTCGGCGAGCCTCGTCCGGACTGTCTGCCAGCAGGCAGGCAATCCCGATACTCATGTCATCAAGCCGGCCCGCAGCATTCAGGCGAGGACCAACCACAAATCCGAGGTCGGTTGAGCTGATCGCCGTGTGGTCCCGACCCGCGACTTCCAGCAGCGCCAGGATACCGGGGCGGGCCTCACCCTGACGTATACGGCGCAGGCCCTGCTCAACGAAGATCCGGTTGTTGTGGTCCAGAGGCACAACATCAGCCACGGTGCCGAGCGCCACCAGATCCAGCAGGCACCCCAGGTTAGGCTCGGGATCAGGCAGGCGATTGGTTTCCCGGAGCTGCTTGCGCAACGCTGTGAGCACGTAAAACATGACGCCAACACCGGCCGCGTTCTTGCTCAGGAAAGGACAACCCGGCTGGTTTGGATTGACGATGGCATCGGCATCCGGAAGCTCTTCGCCGGCCAGGTGGTGATCGGTCACCATCACTTTCACGCCAAGTTCCTTGGCCGCTCGAACACCTTCAACCGCGGATATGCCGTTATCAACGGTGACCATCAGGTCTGGGAGCTGACCCTCGTCGCGCAGGCGTTCAATAATACCCGGCGTCAGGCCGTAGCCATCGGCAAACCGGCTGGGAACGCGAAAGTCGATACTCTGCAGACCCAGCATGGAGAGTCCAAGCATGGCAACGGCTGTACTGGTAGCACCATCGGCGTCGAAATCGCCGAGCACAAGCACCCGCTGCTGCTGATCGATAGCCTCGGCAAGAAGCTCAACGGCCCGGTCAATACCCCTCAGAGACAGGGGTGAAGCCAGGTGTTTCAGGGTGTAGCTCAGCTGCTCATCGGAGGTAACGCCACGGGCAGCGTAGAGGCGGCGAAGCAAGGGAGGCAGGTTTTGCCCCCAATCCGGAAAGGTATCGGGCTGGGGGCGACGCAGGATCTTTTTTGGTGTCATACCCGATCAGGCGTTTTTCCAGTGCTTGGCAATGAATGCCTGCACACCGTCGATATTGTTATCCAATACGGTATACCGCTCTTCCCGCTCGAACAGGTCGGCCATATGCGCCGGCAGCGGCGGCTCTACACTGACGCCAGACTCTGCCACGGCATCCGGGAACTTGGCCGGGTGTGCGGTACCCAGGGTAATCATTGGCACCGCCTGATCACGGCGGCAGTTGCGCGCTGCACGGACGCCGATGGCGGTGTGAGGATCCAGCAGATACTCGTTCTGCTCGTAGATCTCACGAATGGTGTCGCAGGTGGCCTTGTCGTCCACCGCATCGCTGTCAAAAAGCTTGCGCGCATGCTTCCAGCGATAGTCCTCGATACTGACGGGCCCCTTCGCAGCGTTTTCCAGCAGGGTTTTAACCGCCAGCCCGTCCCGGCCGTGGAGATCAAAGAGCAGGCGCTCAAAATTGCTGGACACCATGATATCCATACTCGGAGACAGGGTGTGTTCCAGTTGGTGCTGCTCGTATTTGTTACCACTCATGAAGCGATGCAGGATATCGTTACGGTTGGTGGCAATGACCAGCTGGGAGATTGGCAGCCCCATCTTCTTGGCAAGGTAGCCGGCAAAGATATCGCCGAAGTTCCCGGTGGGCACAGAAAACGCCATGCTCCGATCCGGACCGCCCAGTGCCAGGGAGGCATGGAAGTAGTAGACGATCTGGGCCATGATCCGGGCCCAGTTGATGGAGTTGACAGCTGCCAGCTGGGTTTTGCCACCCAGGAACGACTGGTTGCCGAAACTCTCCTTCACCATGCGCTGACAGTCGTCGAAGTTGCCACGCACTGCAATGTTGTGGATGTTTTCACCCTGGACGGTGGTCATCTGACGGCGCTGAACCTCTGACACCCGCTGATAGGGGTGCAGAATGAAAATATCCACGTGCTCGCACCGGCGACAACCCTCAATGGCAGCCGAGCCGGTGTCACCGGAGGTCGCTCCCATGATAACCACGTGCTGCTTGCGCTTCTCCAGAACATAGTCGAGGAGACGCCCTAACAGCTGGAGGGCGAAATCCTTGAACGCCAGCGTCGGGCCGCGGAAAAGCTCCATCACCCACTCGTTGGTATCCAGCTGAACCAGTGGGGCCACGGCCTTGTGGGCGAAAACCGAGTAGGTCTCGTCCAGCATCTTGCGGAAATCATCCGCAGGGATAGCGTCATCCACGAACGGGTACATTACGTTGAACGCCAGCTCACTGTACGAAAGCCCGCGCCAGCTCCGGATTTCTTCCAGATCAAAATGTGGCAGGGATTCAGGAACATAGAGGCCGCCGTCTGTCGCCAGACCGGTCAGCAGAACATCCTCAAAGCCCAGTGCGGGCGCTTCACCCCGCGTACTGATGTATCTCACGTTCGTACCTGTCAGTTGAAGTTTTCAGCGCGGATGCGGACAACATGGCCATCGGTGTCGGACAGAGCTTCCAACTCTTCGATCGCACGGTTGATCTGGCGCTCCTGAACGGTGTGGGTCAGGATGATCACCGGAATACGTCCGTCCTTCAGCTCGGATTCCTTCTGCATGATCGACTCGATATTGATGCCATGCTCACTCAGAATGGAGGCAATCTTGGCCAGCACACCCGGACGATCCAGAGCGGTAATGCGCAGGTAGTAGGCAGACTGGATGTCCTCCATGGACAGCACATCCAGGTCTTCCATGGCGTCCGGTGAGAAGCCAAGGTAGGGCACACGCAGCTTGCTTTCGGTCGCCACGGCACGAGCCACATCGACGATATCGGCAATAACAGCCGACCCGGTTGCCTCATCCCCTGCTCCGGGACCGTAATACATGGTCTGGCCAACGGCATCGCCATCCACCAGGACCGCGTTCAGGACACCATCAACCTGGGCAATCAGATGACTCTGGGGCACCAGGGTCGGATGCACACGCAGCTCGATGCCATCATCGCGGCGACGGGCAATGCCGAGGTGCTTGATGCGATAACCCAGCAATTCGGCGTGAGCAATGTCATAAGGCGTAATCTTCGAAATGCCTTCGGTGAAGCCTTTCTCGAACTGGAGAGGCACGCCAAACCCGGCCGATGCCAGTATGGTCAGCTTGTGGGCGGCATCAATGCCTTCCACATCAAAGGTCGGGTCTGCTTCAGCGTACCCAAGATCTTGGGCTTCTTTGAGAACCTCGGAAAATTCCCGACCGGCACGCATTTCGGTCAGGATGTAGTTCCCGGTGCCGTTGATGATGCCGGCAATCCAGTCAATGCGGTTTGCCGCCATACCCTCACGAACAGCCTTGATGACCGGGATACCGCCGGCGACACCCGCCTCGTAAGCCACCACAACACCAGCCTTCTCGGCCGCCTCGAAGATTTCGTTGCCGTGGACGGCAATCAGGGCCTTGTTCGCGGTAACCACGTGCTTGCCGTTGCGGATTGCCGCCAGCACCAGCTCTTTGGCCGCATCATAACCACCGATGAGCTCGACCACGATATCCACGTCGGGATCGTTCACCACGTCGTAAATGTCGGTGCTGAAGGGCACATCGCCGAGGTCCATATCCTCGCGGGCCCGGCGACTGGCAACCCGGGTAATCCGGATATTGCATCCGGCCCGACCGGCAATCAGCCTGGCGTTGCGGGTCAAGACATTAAAGGTACCGCCGCCGACGGTTCCCAATCCGCAGATTCCGACACTGACGTCTTTCAAACTCTCACCTCTGATCCCGAAGGGGTGCTGATGAATTATATTAGGCGGGCATAGTATACCGATTCAGGCCTCACTGAATAAGCCCTGAATCGGATCCTTCGAAAATACCGTGTAACGCATCCCGTACGATAGGTGCGCCAGGATTTCAGAGTAACCCGAGGCCTTCCGCCAGACGCTGGGCCGGGACATAGCCACGAACCATGTTGCCATCTTCCAGAACAATGGCAGGTGTCCCTGTGACCCCTACCCGGCCACCAAGCTCATACTGCTCGCCCACCGGATTTTCGCAACTGGCGTCGGGTACTGAGCGGCCGGCCTTGGCTGCGTCCATGGCCGCCTGCTGATCGTCAGCACACCAGACCGACTCATACTTCTTGAAAGACGCTGTATTGGGGCCGGATCGTGGAAACGCGTAGTAATTGACGGTAATGCCATAGTCATTCAACTGCGGCACCTCGTCATGCAGCTTCCGGCAGTAAGGGCAGTCGATATCAGTAAACACGTTTACCACGGCCTTTTCGTTTTTCGCCGGGAAGCTGATAACTCCCTTGTTACCATAGTCCGCCATCATTTCGCGACGGGCCTCCGTGCGGGCGGCTTCGGTGACATTGGCAATGCCCTGATCGGTAATCTTGAGAAGATCTCCCGTCATCAGGTACTGGCCATCCTCGGTCGCGTAGATGGTGTCGCCATTATTGCTCTGAACCTCATAGAGGCCCTTGGCTTCGGATTCTTTTACCGACACCACCTTGAGGCCGGGGACAGCCTGGGTCAGACGCTCGGAAATCCGGTCTTCCACTTCACCGGCACTGACGCTGGCCGCGCCAAAGGCACCCAGGACAACTCCAAGCGCCACAACCACATGTTTCATATTCATTCTGGCAAACAACCTTTTCCAGTAAGCAGTTAAACAACCCGGGCAGTATTGGCACAGGCCGGGAATCAATTCAATGCGACAAATACACAAAAAGAAAGTTCACCCCCAATCGCGGAACCGCCCCACGGCTAGCCCCTGGGATGGTGAGCCTGGTGCAGCGACTGCAGTCGCTGACGAGCCACATGGGTGTATATCTGTGTTGTCGAAAGGTCAGAGTGGCCCAGCAGCATCTGCACCACACGCAGGTCCGCTCCATGATTAAGTAGGTGCGTGGCAAAGGCATGCCTGAGTGTATGAGGCGACAGGTGTTTGCGAATACCCACTCGAACCGCGTAGTGCTTAATACGATGCCAGAAAGTCTGACGAGTCATCGCCGCAGCACGGTTGCCCGGGAACAGCGCATCGCAGGATCGCCCTTTAAGGAGTTCCGGCCGCCCTTCCTTCATATACTGCAGCAACCAGTCCACTGCCTCTTCACCCAGGGGGACCAATCTCTCCTTGTCGCCCTTGCCAGTGATCCGAACCACGCCCTGACGAAGGTTTACCTGATCAACCCGCAACTCGGTCAGCTCCGAGACCCGCAGACCGCAACCGTAGAGTATTTCCAGCATGGCCTTGTCCCTGAGCTCGATGGCAATTCCGGGGTCCGGCTCGGAAAGCAGCGCATCCACCTCGCCCTCGGTCAGCGAGTCGGGGAGACGCCGAGGCAGCCTGGGGCTGTCAATCCGAAGGGTCGGGTCTTCAGTAATCAGGCCTTCTCGCAGCAGAAACCGATAAAACCGCCGCAGCCCGGACAACCGCCTGGCCGCCGTGGAGCTCTTGACGCCCTGCGCGAGGCCACTGGACATCCAAGCCAGTAAGTCGGTTCTGCGAACATCCCTGAGCAGCGGCTTGCCAGGCTGACTTTCGAGCCATTCCGACAACCGCAACAGATCGCTCCGGTAAGCCTGGCGGGTTTTTTCGCCCAGTCCGTCCTCCAGCCAGATGGCATCAACAAACCTGACGATCACCGATTCATCTTCTGCTCTCATGGCAAGTTCCCAGACTGCATAGGTCCCACAACACACCAAGCATACCGAAACCTCAGACACAAAAAAGGCAGCCCTCGGCTGCCTTTTTCTGACTGCTGTTCAGCGCACTGCTGATCAGCCCAGCTTTTCCTTGATACGAGCCGCCTTGCCAGACAGGTCGCGCAGGTAGTAAAGCTTGGCCTGGCGAACATCGCCACGACGCTTCACACTGATGCTTTCGATCAGCTTTGAGAAGCTCTGGAAAGTACGCTCAACACCGACACCGTAGGAGATCTTACGTACGGTGAAAGAGGAGTTCATGCCACGGTTACGCTTGCCGATGACGACACCTTCGAACGCCTGAAGACGCTCACGGTTACCCTCGGTTACGCGAACCTGAACGACCACGGTGTCACCCGGCGCAAACGCGGGGATTTCCTTGGTCATCTGTTCTGCTTCAAGTTGACTGATGATGTTGTTCTTGCCGCTCATCGTAATGCTCCTGATACCCAATCTGTTAATGCCCTGATTATTCAGAGGCACCCGGTTCGTTCAAAATCTCTTCCAGCAGCTCACGCTCTTCCTCCGTAAACACCCGCTTTTCCAGCAGGTCGGGGCGTCGCTCCCGGGTTCGCCTCAGCGACTGCTTGAGCCGCCAACGCCGGATCTGATCATGGTGACCGCCCAATAAAACATCCGGCACCGCCTGACCTTCGTAAACCTCGGGCCGGGTGTAGTGCGGACAATCCAGCAAACCGTCGGCGAAAGAATCCTGCTCTGCCGACTGCGCATGACCCAGCGCTCCGGGGATGAGGCGTGTAACCGCATCGATAACAGCCATCGCTGCCAGTTCGCCACCGGACAGCACAAAATCGCCCAGTGACACTTCCCGATCGACTTCCGTCGCTATCAGGCGCTCATCAACACCCTCGTACCGGCCCGCCACCAGAATCAGTTGCTGTTCTGCCGCGAGCGACTCGACAACAGACTGGTTCAGCGTCTCACCCTGGGGCGACAGGTAAACCACACAGGGGTTTCCGGGTGCCGATTCCCGTGCCGCATGGATTGCGTCCCTCAGGGGCTGAATTTTCATCAGCATGCCCGGGCCGCCACCATAGGGCCGGTCATCTACCGTGCGATGCCGGTCCTGGGTAAATTCACGGGGATTCCAGGTCCGAAAGGTCAGCAGACCATCCCGAACCGCACGCCCTGTGATCCCGTAATCCGTCACCGCACCGAACATCTCCGGGAACAGACTGACTGCGCCAATCCACACCCGTCAGAACTCCGGATCCCAGTCCACCACCATTTGCTTTGCGGCGAGATCAACACTCTGCACCACTTCGCCCGGCAGATAGGGGATCAGACGCTCACGTTGATCAATGGAGCCTGCTGTTGCCTGCACCACCAGAACATCGTTGGATCCGGTTTCCATCAGATGGTGCACTTTACCAAGGCACTCATCATCTACCGTGAACACATCAAGACCTTCCAACTGAAACCAGTAGTACTCCCCATCGGGAAGCGGCGGCAATTCAGCAGTGGAAACCCTGACTTCGGCACCACAATACGTGCGGGCCAGATCACGGTCGTTAATACCTTTCAGCCTGACGACGATCCCCTGCCCCTGGCGGCGGCCTTCCTCAAGCTTGGCCGGAATACGCTTGCCATCCAGATCAAGAGTCCAATCGGGATAGTTCAGTATTCCTTCCTTGGGGTCTGTGTAGGAAAAGACTTTAAGCCATCCTTTGACCCCAAACACCGAGGTAATCCGGCCGATCACAGTTTCCTGCGAATTCTGTGTCATGCCATAAACCCCGGTGTCAGTACTGTCTTACCCAGCAGCCTTCAGCAGCTGTGCAACGCGCTCGCTGGTCTGCGCGCCCTGACCGAGCCAGAAATTGACACGATCACGATCAACGCGAAGACTCTCTTCCTGACCACGGGCTACCGGGTTGAAGAAACCTACGCGCTCAATGAAACGACCGTCGCGGGATTTGCGGCTGTCGGTGACTGTCAGATGGTAGAACGGGCGCTTCTTGGAGCCGCCACGAGCCAAACGGATAATTACCATTTAACCAATATCCTGTTCTGTTGAACGAACTTTGTACGATTCACGCCTGCTGAACACCAGCTGACGCGAAGACCCATACTCGAAAGGGGCGCTATTCTATGCTAAAAAAGCGCCAAAGAAAACAGCAAAACCAGTTGTTTCCCCGTTTTCCATGTAAGGCTTTTTACATACGGCCAAACGGGGGCATTCCGCCTCCCCCACCGCCGCCAGGGGGCATCATGCCGCCCATGCCGCGCATCATATTCGCCATACCGCCTTTCTTGCCAAACTTTTTCATCATCTTCTGCATTTGCTTGTGCTGCTTCAGCAGACGATTGACGTCCTGGATCTGGGTTCCAGACCCCGTGGCGATACGGCGCTTGCGGGAATTGTTGATCACATCCGGGTAACGCCGCTCTTTTGGCGTCATGGAGCAAATGATCGCCTCCATCTGCCCCATGGACTTGTCGTTGACCTGTTGCTGCGCCACCCGGGCCATCTGCCCCATGCCGGGCAACTTGTCGAGCAGGCCACCGATGCCACCCATGTTCTTCATCTGCTGAAGCTGATCCCGAAAATCCTCCAGATCGAAGCTTTTGCCCTTCTTGATTTTCTTGGTGAGCTTCTGGGCCTTCTTCTGATCAAGCTTGCGCTCTGCCTCTTCGATCAGCGAGAGCACATCGCCCATACCCAGGATCCGGGAGGCAACCCGGTCCGGATAGAACGGCTCCAGCGCATCAGACTTTTCACCAACACCCAGGAACTTGATCGGCTTACCGGTAATGTGACGAACAGACAAGGCGGCACCGCCACGGGCATCGCCATCGGTCTTGGTCAGCACCACGCCGGTCAGCGGCAGGGCATCGTTGAACGCCTTGGCGGTGTTGGCGGCATCCTGGCCCGTCATGGCATCGACCACGAACAGGGTTTCAACCGGGTTGACCGCTTTATGCAGCCGACCAATCTCTCCCATCATCTGTTCGTCGACGTGGAGTCGGCCGGCGGTATCAAGAATTACCACATCAATGTGCTTCTTCCTGGCCGCGGCAATGGCACCCTCGGCAATATCAACCGGGTCCTGATCGGCAGTGCTCGGGAAGAACTCGACACCCACTTCGCCAGCGAGGGTTTCCAACTGGCGAATCGCCGCCGGACGGTAGACGTCGGCGCTGACCACCAGGACGGATTTTTTCTGCCGCTCTTTAAGGAAGCGCGAGAGTTTGGCGACCGTGGTCGTCTTACCTGCACCCTGCAGACCCGCCATCATGACTACGGCCGGCGGCTGGACGTTCAGATTGAGGGATTCATTACCCTCGCCCATGACGCGTTCCAGCTCCTGCTGGACAACTTTCACAAAGACCTGGCCCGGCGTCAGACTGCGCTGCACCTCCTGGCCAATGGCACGCTTGCGGACGCCCTCAACAAAGTCCTTCACCACCGGCAGGGCGACATCCGCCTCCAGCAGCGCCATGCGCACTTCCCGCAGGGTGTCCTTTATATTGTCATCAGTGAGGCGCGCCTGGCCGGAAATCTTGCGCAGACTGCCGGAAAGTCGGTCTTGGAGGTTCTCAAACATGTTGCTCTTCCGTACCCCGGATAAATTGAGTGCGTGAATCGGCAGAGCCGGCGACGACTCCTTGATTCCAGTTGCATAATCGCGACATTATAACCAGACTATCGCCCTGAAACGACCAGCCCGGTCAAATCGGCGCAAACCAGCGCCGATCCCCAGTCAGAACAGTGGTTAATAAGGAAGTCATGGGAACGCTGATTCTCGCGGTCACCTCTCTTTTTCTTTACAGCGTTGGTACCGCGCTGCAGGCCCTGCATTTCAGGGGCCGGGTTCAAAGCAACATTGCCATTACTACCCTGATTGGCGTTCTCGCCCTGACCAGCCACGGACTTCTCATTGGCCAGACAGTCCACCACGACGGCGGCTTCGATTTCAGTTTTTTCAAAAGCTCCGTGCTTATTTCCTGGCTGATCGTCTTCCTTCTATTGGGACTCAACCTTAAAAAGCCGGTGCAAAGCCTGTTTCTCGGCGTGTACCCGCTGGCCGGCCTCACCATTATTCTCGCCCTGGTTACCCATGGACCCTCGAGACTGGTGTCCGAGCAAAGCTACGGCATGCTCTCCCATATTGCGCTTTCGGTGACAGCCTACAGCCTCTTTACTCTGGCGGCCATCCAGGCGGTTCTACTTTACTTCCAGAATCGCCAACTGAAGCACAATTACAACAGCCTGCTGGTTCGTAACCTGCCGCCTCTGCAAACCATGGAGTCGCTGCTGTTCGAGATGGTCTGGGCCGGCGTCGTCATGCTGATTCTGGCCATTGTGACCGGCGCCCTCTTTATAGAGGATCTCTTTGCCCAGAATCTCGCCCACAAGACCCTGTTCTCGATCCTGTCCCTGCTTGTGTTTGTGGCGCTCCTGATTGGTCGTTACACCAAAGGCTGGAGGGGCATCACCGCCAGCCGTTGGACCCTCGCTGGCTGCGCACTCCTGATGCTGGCCTTCTACGGCAGCAAGTTTGTGCTGGAACTGATCTTCCAGCGCGGCGTCTGACACCGGAAGCACCGGTTATTCTCTTGACACAACGCTCGCCGAAACCCTATTTTCGCTACTTGTCAGCAATATAAGGACACCTCTTTTGAACGAAACATCGCTCACCGCGCTGTTTATTCTCCTGGTCGGACTGATCCTCCTTTCCGGTTTCTTCTCGAGCTCCGAGACGGGGATGATGTCGCTCAACCGATATCGTCTCAAACATATGGCCAAAACCGGCCATAAAGGTGCCAAGCGCGCCCAGGGCTTGCTGCAACGAACCGACCAGCTGATCGGCGTCATCCTGATCGGCAACAACTTCGTGAACATCTTCGCCTCTTCGATCGCCACGGTTATCGCGATTCGGGTCTGGGGCGATGCCGGCATCGCGATTGCCACCATCCTGCTGACCATCGTGATTCTGATCTTCGCAGAAGTCACTCCGAAAACCCTTGCAGCACTATTTCCCGAAAAAATTGCCTTTCCGGCCAGTTACATACTCGGTCCGCTGCTGAAAATCCTGTATCCGATTGTCTGGGCGGTGAACCTGTTCACCGGAGGCATACTGAAACTGCTGGGCGTTTCCGCCGCAGACGCTGCCAACGACCACCTCAGCCGGGAAGAACTGCGAACACTGGTGAACGAGGCAGGCGCCCTGATACCCGCCAAGCACAAGGACATGCTGGTCAGCATTCTGGATCTGGAAAAAGTGACCGTGAATGACATCATGGTGCCGAGAAACGAGGTAGTGGGTATCGACCTGGAAGACGACACCGACACCATTCTGCGCCAACTGCGCAGCAGCCAGCATACCCGGCTTCCAGTCTTCAAGGGCGACATCAATAACATTCAGGGCATACTGCACCTGCGCAGCGCTTCCAAACTGCTGCAACAGGAGGAAATCAACAAGGCCATGATCATGCAGCTTTGCCAGGAACCCTATTTCATCCCGGAAAGCACGCCCCTGAACACCCAACTGATCAACTTCCAGAAAGGTCGTCGACGGTTCGGCGTTGTTGTCGATGAATACGGCGACGTTCTTGGCCTCGCGACACTGGAAGACATACTTGAAGAGATCGTCGGCGACTTTACGACGGACTATGCCGCCACCAGCCCGGACATCATTCCGCAGGACAACGGCACGTTCATTATCGATGGCACTTCCGCCGTTCGAACCATCAACAAGACCCTGGGCTGGAAGCTCCCTACCGATGGCCCCAAAACCCTCAACGGGCTGATTACCGAAACCCTGGAGAACATCCCCGACACCAACGTCTGCCTGAAAGTGGACGGCCATCGGGTAGAAGTGCTGCAGATCAAGGACAATGTCGTGAAAGCAGCCATTGTGCACCCGAAAAAACGCAAAAAACGTTCTCTGTCACTGAAACAGTAAAACCCGGACACCTCCTCCCTATCGCGCTATAGACCCTTCGGTTATAGCGCCTTCCGTTCTTGAAAGATCAAAATTTAACCGCCAGCTTGACCCCCGGTGATCCCCCACCAACACTGAAGGAGCGTGCGATACAAAAACAATCACAAGGAATACGTCCATGAGTCTGACACACACGTTTGGCCTGCTCGCCCATCCCGACCGGGAGTGGGAGGCGATCCGCAATGAATCCGAGACTGTCACAAGACTGTACGCCGGCCACATTCTGCTGCTGGCATTGATCCCTGCGGTTGCCGGCTTCATCGGAACAACCCAGGTAGGCTGGCAAATTGGTGATGGCCAGATCACCAAACTGTCGGTAACGAGCGCACTCCAGCTATCCACACTTTTCTACGCGGCCATGCTTGCCGGCATTTTTATACTCGGCAAGTTCATTGATTTTTTCGCCGCAACGTATGATGCGGTGGAACGGACGCCCAGAGGCGTTGCTCTGGCGGCGTACACGGCAACCCCGATTTTCCTGATTGGCGTAATCGCCGCGTATCCGAACATATGGGTGAATATGCTGGCAGGCCTGGTGGCGGTTGCCTACGCGGTCTACCTGCTTTACGAAGGGCTACCGATTCTGATGAAGATCCCGGCGGACAAGGGGTTCATGTTCGCTTCTGCAGTCCTGACGGTTGGCCTGGTTATGTTTGTTGCCCTGCTCGCCATCAGTGTCGTTATCTGGAGCATGGGCATAGGCCCGGTTTACGTCAACTGACCGCAAATTCTCTTGCAAGTCAGTTATCTGCACGAGGGTGCCTGTTGGGCACCCCGTGTTTTTTTGAATTTGCTCCCACGTTAGCGTTTGGTCATGTTAACTTTGGGCAAAATGCGGTAAATTTAACCAATAACGAGAATCCAAGGATTTCAAGCTCGGTCATGTATCCGGTTGAGGCGTAAACAGGAGTCTGCCATGAACAAGCAGTCCGGCATACATTACCTCCGCGAACACAGGGAAGCCGGAAGTAACAGACCGGTTCCTGCGGAGGTCACCCGCATCCGGGACACGGTTGTCGCCGGGCTCGGTGATTTGCTGCAGGGCGCCTTCGACGCCGTCGACGATTCACTGTTCGAGCTGGCCAATAATGCCCGCAGCAACAACGAACAGAACCGGTACTTCGAGGCGATGCGTGAAATTCGCATCAAGCGCAAGGGTGTCGAGCGGCATTTCCAGAACACCGTTGCCCAATATTTTGCCACCCCCCCTCACACCGGACCGCTTCAGGAAGAACAGCTGAGCAAGCAGGCCAGCGCCGACACTCTTGCCCTGGTCGGCAATGACGACCTTGAGGAGCAGGTTGCCCTCAACGCCATGATCACAAAGGCAAAGGCGCACTTTCAGGGCCCACTGCTGCAACTCCAGACCCGTTTCAGTCAGGTGTACCCGGAAGCCACCGACGAATCACCGGTCAATCCGATGGCACCGGAACACCTTTGCAGTGCGTTCACAGAGGCAATACAGGCCCTTGAGATCCAGATTCGTGAGCGCCTGATCCTGCTCAAGCAGTTTGACCGCTATGTTGTGTCCAACCTCGGCATGCTGCTGGACGAAGCCAACCGCATACTGATCCAGGCCGGCATCATTCCGAACTTCCGTTATCACGGCAAATCCGGTCAGCATCATGAGGCCTCGGGAAAACAGAGCTCAAGCTCAGAGAGAGACGAATCGAATACAGCAAGCACTGAAACTCTGGAAGGTGGCCGGGAAGCAGCGGGTAGTAGCGCTGTGTTCGAACAGATCCGTCAGATGCTTGCATTACAGAGGGCCAACGCAGGCATACCTCCTCGAGCATCTGATCCCTCCTTGCGAGTTATCGGCGACTCTGAATTAGCGAGCCTGCTCAATGCGCTGCCACTTGCTGGCGCACATTGGCAGAATCAAAGCAATTTAAGTGATGGCGAGCCACTAAGCTTAGACCTCAGACAACTGGTCCACCAGCTACTTCAGGAAGAAGCTGACCAAGGTGATGGACGGCAACCCGCACTCAACGAAGTTGATGAAGACCTGATCAATCTCGTCTCCATGCTGTTCGAGTTCATTCTCGACGACTACAACCTCTCTGCTCCCGTCCAGGTTCTGATAAGCCGTCTGCAGATTCCGATCCTGAAAGTGGTTATGCGAGACAAGAGCTTTTTCAGTCGCGCCACACATCCTGCTCGCAGGCTGCTAAATTCGCTTGCCAGAGCGGGTATTGGCTGGAGCAATAGTGACGAAAAGTCAAAGGATAAGCTGTATGGACAGATTCATAATATCGTTCAGCGAATCCTCAACGAATTCGATGGTGACATTTCTCTTTTTGAAAAGCTCAATCAGGAGTTCGAGGAGTTTCTAGAGCGCGAGAATCGCAAAGCATCGCTTGTCGAACAGCGAACCCGAGAATCCGAGAGGGGGCGAATTAAATCCCAGGCGGCGCAAGAAACCGTCGACAACCTTCTGAAAGAGAAGGTTTCCCGTTATAAAATGCCGCAACCTGTTCACGATATCCTAATGAACGGGTGGAGCCGCGTTCTTTTCCTCGCCTATCTCAGAGACGATGTCGAACACCGATGGAATTCAACCGTGAAAGTTGTTGATGACCTCATCTGGTGCTTGCACCCTCATCAGGAGGACAATGAACGAGACGAATGGGTACGCGTGGTTCCCAGCCTCCTGAAGTCGCTAAGGTCGGGACTCGAGGAAGTCTCCTATAATTCGTCAAAACTTGATGAAATGATGGGGCAACTGAAACACGAGCTTGCTGAAGCATTCCGGACCAACGCGGTGATTGAACCTCGCGAGGAAGCAGGTGCGACGCCAGTTGATGATTCAGAAAGCCACACTTCGAAAAAGGCTAACAGGCAGCAAGAATTGGAAGACGCAGCCGTGTCTGAATATGTCGCTCAGATAGACGGTATGCAGATCGGTAACTGGGTCGAGTTCAGCCTGGTTAATGGCGCAAACTTCCGCTGCAAGCTGTCCGCTATCATTGATGAGGCAGATTGCTTTGTCTTTGTGAATCGGATGGGGCTGAAAGTGATTGAGAAAACCCGGATTGAACTGGCCCATGAAATGCGCCGTGGCCGGCTGACTCTGCTTGAGCAGGGCGCATTGATTGATCGGGCCCTGGATGCGGTTGTCGGCACCCTCCGGAGCAAGACCGCCTGACGCCAATGCCTGAAAAAAGCAGTCCCAATGCCCTGCCGGCTGCCTACCGGCTTGGGCTTGCCTTGTCTCTGGCTCTTTTCCTACACACGCTCCTGCTTTCAGGCATCCCCTCGCCCAAGGAAGAACCAACGGCCACGCACAGAGAGAGTGTACGGTTCGAGCTGGTAGCCCCGGGCACTCACAGAACGGTTGCCGACCCGTCAGCTGACCCCAGTCCTCGTCGGGATGCACCACGGGTAACGCCGTTTGAGATTGATCCTCCTGAGCCGGCCCCCCTCTCCAAACCGGAGGTTGTGACATCCCGCGAGCCGCAAACCCCCGCCCCGACAAAGGCAACAAATACCAGCGTCCCCCGGAGCGAAGCCGCACAGTCAAGCGCCAGCTCTGCTGCCGGAGAAGAACCCGAACAGCTCCCTGAAAAAACGGAGGAGAGCATTACGAGGGTTACGGAGTCACCGGGCGAGCTCGACCCCTATGTGGTCAAACTGGCCGTCCATCTGGCCCATCAACTTGAAGAACTGAGAGTGCCGGCCATGAGGAGCCTCACTGACACGGTCGCTATGGAAGTCGAACTGCAGTTGCTTGGAAATGGCGCCCTGACCCGGGCAAGGGTTCTGAAATCAACAGGAATCAAGCCAATCGATGAAGCTGCATATCGGGCTGCGCTGGCGGCTAGCCCCTACCCCCAGCCACCGAAGGATAGCGGGAGCGCGAACCGCTTCGAGGTGGAACTGTTGTTCACCCCGAAACGGCTCTGAGCGGCAGTGATCAGGCTTCTGCCTGCTTCGCCGCCTCTTTGACAAGTTTGGCCAGCTCACCGCTCTCGGACATTTCGAGAACAATGTCACATCCGCCAACGAGCTCACCATTGATGTACAGCTGGGGATACGTGGGCCAGCTGGAGTAAACCTTCAGGGCTTCACGAAGCTCCTGGTTATCCAGAATATTGACGAACGCAAAGCGTTCGCCGCAGGCCATTACCGCCTGTACGGTTTTGGCCGAGAAGCCACACTGGGGTGCCTGTGGGCTGCCCTTCATGTACAGGATGATCGGATTCTCTTCAAGCTGGCTCTTAATGGTTTCATTGATATCCATGAACATTCACCTCTGTTGGAACAGTCTTGCCACACGGCAATTTTCTAGACGCCATTGTACACGGGTGCCGAACACCTCACCAAACACCTTGATTTGACCTCGAGCAACACTGGCAGTTCCAGCCCGGCCACAGCGTTGTCATACCTGCTCCGAAGGGCTAGACTTGATGCCCCATTTTTTCAGCCAACGTTCAGGCAATCCCGCCAGCAGCGGGGTTCGGTGAGATAAGGGCCATTGCATGGCGGCAAGACATTTTCTGACATTGAATGACATGACAACCAACGAGCTGGAAAGCCTGGTTGATCATGCCACAGCATTGCGCAACGAGTGGCGGCAAGGGAAGGTTCGGGACTCCCTCAAGAACCGTGTCCTTGCGATGATCTTCGAAAAATCATCAACGCGAACCCGGGTTTCTTTTGAAGCCGGCATGACGCAGCTCGGCGGCTCCGCAATGTTCCTGTCGCCACGGGATACCCAGCTTGGCCGGGGCGAGCCGATAGAAGACTCGGCTATCGTTATCTCCAGCATGGTTGATGCGGTGATGATCCGCACCTTTGCCCATGAAACCGTGGAGCGCTTCGCGGCTGCATCACGGGTGCCGGTGATCAATGCGCTGACCGATGACTTTCACCCCTGTCAATTGCTGGCCGATATGCAAACATTCCGGGAACACCGCGGCAGTATTCGCGGCGCCACCGTAGCCTGGATCGGCGATGGCAACAACATGTGCCACTCCTACATCAATGCCGCCGCACAGTTCGATTTCAACCTGAACATCGCCTGCCCTGAGGGCTACGAGCCGGCAGAATCAATGCTCAAGGGCCACGAAGACCGGGTCAAAGTGTTCCGGGAGCCGGCCGAGGCGGCCCGAAACGCCCAGCTCCTGGTGACCGACGTCTGGGCTTCCATGGGCCAGGAAGACGAGCAGAAAGCCCGTGAAAGGGCGTTCAGTGGCTATCAGATCAATCCCGGGCTGCTCTCTGTGGCCGATAAGGATGTGCTGTTCATGCATTGCCTCCCGGCTCACCGTGGTGAGGAAATATCGGCGGACATGATGGAGCATCCTGCCTCCGTGGTCTGGAACGAGGCAGAGAACCGCCTGCACGCCCAGAAGGCTCTGCTCGAATTTCTCATCCTGAACCGGCTGGACTGATTCCATGAGCACAACCGCACAATCTCCGGCAGACTGGCTGCTCGAGGTCAACAACCTGTCCTGTGGCTACGGCGGGGATTCTGTGGTCAAAGATGTCAGCTTTGCCCTGAGCCATGGCGACATCGGCTGCCTGCTTGGGCCGAGCGGCTGCGGCAAAAGTACCATACTGCGCGCCCTCGCCGGTTTTCTTCCACTGAGTGGTGGCGAGATTTCGCTGCAGTCCCAGGCCATCAGCCTGCCCGGACGCACCCTGCCCCCGGAAAAGCGTCGGATCGGCATGGTGTTCCAGGATTACGCCCTGTTTCCGCACCTGACTATCGCTGACAACGTGGGGTTCGGTCTGCGGAATCTGAACAAGGCAGAGAAACGGCAGAAGGTCATGGAACTCCTGAATGTCGTGCACCTGCAGGATCTGGCCGACAACTACCCCCATGAACTGTCTGGCGGCCAGCAGCAGCGGGTTGCCCTGGCCCGCGCCCTGGCACCCGAGCCCACCCTGATTTTGCTCGATGAGCCGTTTTCCAATCTGGACGCGGATCTGCGCCGTCGGCTGAGCCTGGATGTTCGCGAAATTCTGAAGACGCTGGGCATCAGCGCCATTCTGGTTACTCACGACCAGCAGGAAGCCTTCGCCATGTGCGATCAGGTCGCTGTGTTGCGGGACGGCAGGATCCAGCAGTGGGACGTGCCCTACAACCTCTACCATGAACCGGCAAATCGTTTCGTTGCCAGCTTCGTGGGTCAGGGCGGATTCGTCCCCGGCACCGCCCTGGGGCCGGATACTATTGAATCCGAGCTCGGCGTGATCCACGGCAACCGGGCCTACAAATGGGAACCCGGCACCCTGGTAGACGTTCTGATCCGGCCCGATGACATCGTTCATGACCCCGACTCGGATCTGCAGCCCAAGGTGGTTGAGAAAACCTTTGCCGGCACTTCCACGCTCTACCGTTTCCGGTGTTCCGAAGACACAGAGTTCGAAGCCCTGTTCCGCAGCCACCTGGATTTCAACCTGGGTGAGCATGTGCCGGTGCGTGTCGAGGCGGATCACCTGATTGCCTTCGAACGCACCACCTGATTGAGAGATTCAGTTGTTGCAGACGCGCTCGACAGCATCCAGCCAGCCAGCATAGAGAGATTCTCGCAAAGCCGGGCGCATTTCCGGGTGGAACTGCCGCTCACATTCCCAGAGCGCGGAGATCTGCTCCAGGTTGTCAAAAACACCTGTCTGCAGTCCCGCAAGGTAGGCAGCTCCGAGAGCGGTTGTCTCTGTAACCCGGGGCCGGTCAACGGTGACATTCAGTATGTCGGCCAGGAACTGCATCACCCAGTCGTTCACCACCATACCGCCATCCACGCGCAACGATTCAAGTCGGGCGCCGTCGTTCTGGATCGCCCGCACCAGATCCTTGGTCTGATAGCAGACCGACTGCAGGCCGGCGGTAACGATCTCGCCAATGCCCGTATCCCGCGTCAAGCCCATGATGGCGCCGCGAGCATGAGGATCCCAATGAGGGGCTCCCAGGCCGGTAAACGCCGGAACCAGGTAAACCGGATTGTCGACTCCGACCGCCTCCGCGTGGGCGGAAGATTCATTGGCGTGGGCAATCAGCTTGAGCCCGTCCCTCAACCACTGCATGGCAGCACCGGCAACAAAAATACTCCCTTCTACCGCGTAACAGGGCTTGCCGTTTAGCCGATAGGCCATGGTGGTCAGCAACCTGTTCTCGGACCGAACGGCCTTATCGCCCGTATTGAGCATGAGAAAACAGCCGGTGCCGTAAGTGCTCTTGGCCATGCCCGGGTAAAAGCAGGCCTGCCCCACGAGAGCCGCGTGCTGATCCCCTGCAATGCCGGCAATCATAACTGGCGCGCCCAACCACTGTGCTTCAGCGGTGCCATAGTCTGCGGCGCTATCGAGTACTTCCGGCAGCAAGGCCCGCGGCACGCGAAACAGTGCCAGAAGATCGTCGTCCCAGTCCTGCTTGTGAATATTGAAAAGAGCCGTTCTCGAGGCATTGGTGGCATCGGTGCAGTGGGATTTTCCGTTCGTCAGGTTCCAGAGCAGCCAGCTGTCCACCGTTCCAAAAGCCAGTGCACCGGATTCGGCCCGGGCGCGGGCGCCCTCCACGTTATCGAGAATCCAGGCTATCTTGGTGGCCGAAAAGTAGGGATCAATTAACAGCCCGGTTCGTTCAACAACCGTGTCCTCATGGCCGTCGGATTTCAGCTTGGTACACCAGGACGCGGTTCGACGGTCTTGCCAGACAATGGCGTGGTAGATCGGCTCGCCGGTTGCCCGGTCCCAGATCACCGTGGTTTCCCGCTGATTGGTGATACCAATACCCGCCAGCTCCGAGGCGTCGATACCCGCTTTGTCGAGCGCGCCGCGACACACCGCCAGAGTGCTGTCCCAGATTTCCCGAGCATCGTGCTCCACCCAGCCATCTTTCGGGAAATACTGGTGAAATTCCTGCTGATCGGTTGCAACGCTGTTGCCCGTTTGATCAAAAACAATAGCACGGGAACTGGTTGTGCCCTGGTCGATGGCAAGCAGATAACGGGTCATGGACGGCCTCCTTTTGTTTCCCGGAATTCTAACAGCAGAGCAGACGGGAAAGGGTGACCGATATGGAATTTGGGAGCAGGCATAAAAAAAGGGCCGGAAAACCGGCCCTAAAATGACGAATGAAACAAGGAAAGTTCGTAAGAACTACAACCTCAAAAGTCATCCCTTACGCTCTGCAGTATTGACCGGCCCGCCAAAAACTTCAGTAGTGCTTGTGTAGCTGCTTTGTTACATCAGGTGAGGCGATGGGGGTCTGGCTCACACAATGGAGTCCACGGGTTTTTTTCTGGGCCAGACCAGGCTGAATTTTGCACCGCCAAGCGTGTCGCTCCTGCTGACGAAGGCGTGCCCTCCGTGCCAGTAGAGAATCCGGCGAACAATAGACAAACCCAGGCCGTAGCCGCCGGAGGTTCGGGTACGGCTGTCGTCCAGTCGGGCAAACGCAGTAAACACTTTCTCCCAGTCTTCCTCTGGAATGCCGGGGCCATCGTCTTCAACGTCAACGCGACAGTTGTCCTCATCGAAATGACAGCTCACCAGCACCTTGCCAGCCGCGTAGCGTCCCGCGTTGCCTACCAGATTCTGGATCGCCCGATGCAGGTAGCGAGGCTCAATATCCGACAGCGCCCAACGTTCCGAGACCTCATCAATGTTGCCTTCGATACTCAGCTCGGGCCGAACCATCTGCTGCTCAGAGACCACCTGGCGGACAATGTCGGTTATCGAGGTTTCCTGTAGCGAGAAAACCGGGCCGCCCTGCTCCAGCCGCGCATAGGTCAGGATCTCATCAATCAGCTCGTCCAGTTCCTGGATATCGCCATCAATACCGTCCAGTTGCCTTTGCAGGGCAGCCTCGTCCTGGCAGTCCTCGATCATCTGGACGCCAAAGCGGATACGGGCCACGGGAGTGCGCAATTCGTGCGAAACCGCGTGAATCATTTCCCGCTGCACCTGCACCAGGCGCTGTATGTGTTCGGCCATACCGTTGAATGACGAGGCCAGACGGGTTACCAGCGTTCCCTCGCCCGCCTGGACCCGGGCGCTCATTTCTCCACGTGCGATTCGAACCGCTACCGACTCAACGGTTCTGAGATTACTGTCCACTTCCCGGAGCGCGAGGAAAACGGCAACGGCCAAAACCCCGCCAAGCACCAGGACCAGCAGCAGGACAACCGGCCAGGCCCAGGGATCAAACCCCGCGGGCATGTCAATCCGGTACAACTCACCGTCAGATAGCTGAACGATCACCCGTCCGCAACCGTCTGATTCGTCGGTGTAGAAGGCGAGGCCCCGCTCGGCGACCTGGTCCAGAACGTCAGAGTCCGGCAGCAGGTCGGCGTCGTCCAGGGTCTGCACTTGGACATTGAGAGAACGGGCCATTTGCGAGGCAACATTGAGACGATCATCCGCAGAGGCTGAATCAAGATGCCACCGGAAAATCAACCCAATGGTTTCTGACACATCCCGGTAGGGCTCGTTCAGGCGCAGCTGCAGGATTTCTCCGCTCAGTCCGGTTACCAGAACCCGATACCCAACGTCACTGTCGATGCCAACCACCTGGCCGTAGCCAAGTCGCTCCAGAGCCACCGGTGACAGGTTGAAACGGGAAGCAGCCCCCATGCGAAGATCAACCGTCGAACTCAGCCAGTGGTATTGCTGTAACGGTGCCGGGGCCGCAGCCAGCCAGCGCATCAGTGGCTCGGGGAAGCGTTCATGCCAGAATTGGGAGCGCACCGAGTTGATCCCGGTGAACAGCAGGACACATAAAAAAACAACCAGCGCGGTCAGGCCGGCAAGGCGGGCATAAAGCTTGAGGAAGAACTTCAGGGGCATGGTACCAACCCTGGCATGGAACACCGGTATGCGGGCGAATGGCACACCGGCTCCAGAGACTGAATCGTCAGGCTTCCTTTACGAACAGGTAGCCTTTACTACGAACGGTCTTGATGCGTCGCGGATGGATGGGGTCATCGCCAATCTTGGGTCGAATCCGGGAAACGCGAACATCAATGGATCGATCCTGACCATCGTATTCAATACCACGCAAGGCGGTGAAGATTTCTTCCCGGCTAAGCACGCGGCCCGCGTTGCTGGCGAGCAACCAGAGCAAATCAAATTCGGCGCTGGTCAGATCAATGCTTTCTTCACTCAGCCAGGCCTCCCGCATGGAGCGGTCGACAACCAGATCATTGAACTGGAGGCGCACCGGTTCTTCGCCCCCTGCCTCGTCCGCCGACCCCGAGCCGGTTTCGGTCACCCGACGCAGCATGGCGCGAATCCGTGCCAGGAGCACCCGGGGTTTGACCGGTTTGCCAATATAGTCATCGGCACCCATTTCCAGACCCAGGACCTGGTCCAGATCGTCGGTTCGGGCAGTCAACATGATGATCGGACCGGAAAAGAAGGGGCGCACGCGTCGACAAATGGAGAGCCCATCCTCGCCAGGCAACATAAGATCCAGAACCACCAGATCCGGCTGCTCGTTACGGATCCGCTCTACCGCGGCACCACCATGAGTTTCCAGGGAGACGGTCAACCCGTTGCTTTCAAGGTATTCGCGGGTTAACTCCGCCAACCGCTCGTCGTCCTCGACAATCAGAATTCGCCAACTTTCGTTTGTCTGTTCCACGCCATCCATCTCTGGTTTTGTTATTCCGGTTTCAGGTCATTCTGTGTACCTGACGATACAGGCAACCTGCTGTAACAGCAATTATACATGCTATTCAGAAATATACATGGAACCGCTGCTTCGTTACACCCTGTGACAGAGCTCCCGTAACCGCCAATCGGACCCCGATGTCACAGACACGTCACCTGGTGGTCACCGATGTGTCATACCGGCTTCATAGGCTTGTCGGGAAATGGAAACAAAAGAGACGACGCCATGACCACACAAACCGCGAAAGCCCGCCGCAGCGCCCGTCGCCTGAAAACCGACATGACCCGGTGCCCCAGACAGGTCGAAGCGGCCCAGCGGCTGCGTTACCGGGTATTTTCGGAGGAATACGGCAGCGACCTGGGCGCACAAACGCCCGGCATCGACACTGACGAGTTCGATGCAGTGTGTGACCACCTGATCGTTACCGACCTGGATTCGGGCGAACTGGTAGCGACCACACGCATCCTGCACCAGAACGACACCAAAGATGTTGGCGGCTTTTATTCGGCCGGGGAGTTCGACCTGAGCGCCCTGGAGAGACTCCCCGGCACCATAGCCGAGCTGGGGCGCACTTGTGTTCACCCGGATTATCGCAATGGCGCGACCATCAGCCTGCTCTGGTCGGCAGTGGCCGAATATCTGGTTGAGCGCGGTGTTGACTACATGATTGGCTGCGCGAGCATCGGCATGTCTGACGGAGGCCTGAAAGCCTGGCGCATCGCCCGCCACCTCCAGACCGAGTATCTGGCCGATCCGGCCTTTCTGGTAAAACCACTTCGCGCGATGCCGCATCTGACACACACCCGAGACAGCGATCGACCGGTGGACGTTCCCGCGCTGATCCGAGCCTACATGCGTCTTGGTGCCCGTGTCTGCGGTGAGCCCTGCTGGGATCCGGATTTTCGCTGTGCCGACCTGTTGGTTGTGCTGGAGGTCAGTAAACTGGCCGGACGCTACAGCCGGCACTTCATGCGTTCGGCATCCTGAAGACGGGAATCTGGGATATGAGCTGGCTGAGACTCTCCGTTCGGATCACTGCCTTTATAGCCTTCCTTGCAGCCACCACAATGTTGGCCGCCGCTCTGCGGATCACTGAAATTGTTACCCGCAATGCTATCGACCGGACACCCTGGGCCAAATTCTGTTTCCGCTGGGCCTGTCGGTGCCTCGGACTGAATATACGCCAGCACGGCTCACCTTCCGACGAGACCGTTCTGTTCGTCAGCAACCACATCAGTTGGTCAGATATTCCGATTCTGGGAAGCCTGGCACCGATCCGGTTTCTGTCAAAAGCCGAGGTCGGCCAGTGGCCGGTCATAGGCTGGCTGGCACGACAGGCCGGCACGCTCTTCATTCGACGCGGCGGTGGTCAGGCCCGCCGGGTTCGGGACCAGGTCACCGGGAATTTGCGCGCCGGGGAGAGTGTCTTGATATACCCGGAAGGAACCACCAGCGCAGGTCTGACGGTATTGCCGTTCCATGGCCTGTTGCTCAAGGCCGCTCCAGAGAGCAGAACGCCGGTACAACCGATCACCATTGCCTATCGCCGGGAAGGCCGCCCCGACCATCTGGCTCCCTTCATTGGTGATGATGAGTTCCACCACCATTTGTTGCGGATGCTAGCCCAGCCTTCTGCCCGGGTCGACGTAGTCTTCCACGAACCTGTGCACCCGTCGGAAAAGATCCCGGCCGGAGAGTTCGCCGCCAGCCTGAGAGAGACCGTTCTGGAAGGACTGACCCGAATATACCGTGGTGAATACGACAGACCAGCAACCGAGTGCCTCAGAACAAGGGACGACCCTGGGCTACCTCATCTTCCGTCGCTTCACGGCGGCCAACGATCTCCAGATCAAAGTACAGGGTAAAGCCCGCCAATGGGTGATTGGCGTCCACCTTAACCAGGTTGCCATCAATCCCGACAACCTGCACGATCTGCGCTTCATCGCCCGTGTTGGTCTGGAACTTCATGCCAATCTGCAGGTTCTCGATACCTTCGAACAGTGAACGTGGCACCTTGCGCACCAGCTCGGGCTTGTGCTCACCGTACGCCATGGCCGGCGGTACCGTTACCTCGAGGCAATCGCCCACGTTGCGGTCTTTCACCGCCTGTTGGATCCCTTCAATAATCTCGGGACTGCCATAGACGAAGTGCAGGGGCTCACTGCCTTCGGAAGTATCAACCAACTCGCCGATCTTGTTCTTCAAAACATAGTGAACGGTAAAAACGTCGGGTCTTGCTTGTGAAGCTGTCATCAGGTTTTCGAGTTTCCTGTATCCGGTGGTGTTTCGAGCTGTTGCAGGCCATGAATAACCAGTCGCCGATCCAGCTTGTCCCGCAATCCTGAAGGGTTACGCAGGCCCATGCGCTCAAGCAGGGACCCGTAACGGCCTTCGTCATCCCGGGCCCGGAGGGCCTGTAACAGGGTTGACAGTTTACCACGGCGAGTGGCCGTTGCGGCCTTGAGCCCCTTAAGGGCTTTCCCCAACGTCAGCTCCTCATCGGTAAAGTCCCTGCCAAACGGGAACGGCGGAAACAGGCTGGCATCTCCCGCTGCCGCAACGGCACGACGAATGGCTTGCGGCGTATTGTTACACCAGTCGGCAGGCAGCCTGAACGCAGGATCCACCTTGCCCGCCTTCTGGGCTTTTTTCAGAAGCTCCTGCTGGAACCGGGAGTCTGCAATGCGGATCAGCCTCAGGAAGACCTGCTCGTCGGACTGGCCTCTCAGATCGGCAATCCCGTACTCGGTAATGACGATGTCCCGCAGATGGCGGGGTATGGTGCAATGACCATAATTGAACACGATATTGGACAGTACCTTGCCCTGGGATGATCGGGTGCTGCGCAGCGACAGGATCGACCGTGCGCCCGGCAGCTCGTGAGCCATGGCAACGAAGTTGTACTGGCCACCGACGCCACTAACCACACGACCATCCTCAAGACCATCCGATACGCCGGCACCGTTGAGGGTGTACATCATAGCCGAATTGATGAACCGGCCATGAACGCGCTGCGCCGCTTTCAGCTTCTGGTCTCCGAACCGGTGGTCATACAGGTGGTTGATGAAATTCACGCTGGTCATGCAGATTTTTGCACGCTGCTCGTCGGTCATTTCCCTGAGGTACTGGTAAAACTGCTCGGGACCAACGTAAAAACCGCCGTGCATGGCGATACCGCCAGTCAGCCGTTCCCCGAGGATGAGGGTTTCGATGGCCTGCCGGGCCTCCGGATTGTCCAGATCACCCTCGACCGACTGATCACCAATACGCAACCGGCCGCCCTTGAACTCGACAGCTTCTTTAAAGATGCCGTGCTGGACCAGCCAATGAACATCCTTTGCCCGCAACGGGCTATCAATCAGCTTTTCGCGCCGCAGGACATCGAGGGTTGCGAGAGACACTTCGCTGGGAATATCACCGCGATTGATCAATGTCTGCAGACCAGCGTGATCGTATACCTCGCGGGTAAGGATGCCTTCCTGCATCAGGTACAGGAAACCATCCACCATCATTTCACTACAGCCATAAAGCCCCTCCTCGAAGGGGCCGGCGCCACCGTCCTCGCGAACGACGGGGAAATGCTGATCAACCTGGAGATGGTCAAACACCTGCCGCCAGGCCTTATTGTGACTGTGTCTGAGAATGGCGCTGTGGACCAGGGCCGCGCCCAGTGAGCCGATGCCAACCTGGAGCGTACCGCCGTCCTTCAGGAGGGTACTGGCGTAGAATCCGATCAGGTGGTCTTCCGGGCTGACCGACATCTGGGGCGCTGAGAACAGCGGATAGTCTCCCGAAGGCTGATCAAGCAAGATATCGAACCGGTCTGCTTCAATCGCCGCATGATGGCCAAACCAGGGAAGGTTCTGGTTCATCTCGGCCACCAGCGCCACCGGCGTGCCAGCCGCCTCGCGCTCACGGAGCAGGGGAATCAGGTCCAGCGTTAGATCCGGGTTGCAGCTCAGGCTGACCTGGCCGGGCTGCCCATGGGCCTCGCCCGGCGACACCATCTGGGCGACGACATTGACACCCACCGCCATCAGATCGCGAACGGCATGGGTATAGTTGGTACACACGTAATGCCGCTGCTGGGAACGATTGTTCAGGTAACTGCCGGCTTTGAAGAAGAACTCCGAGACCTGAACGTTCTCAGGAAGACGGTTTGCCGATACATCCCTGGCATAGGCCAGTTCAGGAATCCGGCCATAGAGGCGCTCAACAAAAGGCCCCATGAAACGCTTTTCCAGCGAGGAGCCGCCCTTTGGCGCCAGCAGCGACAGTGCCGTAACAATGTGCAGGCTGATTTCCGAATCGTCTTTCGCCCGCTGGTATAGCGCATTAACAAAGCGAACCGGTTTTCCGAGCCCGAGCGGCAAACCGAGAGTAATCTCCTTGCCAACCCGGCGAATCACCTCGTCAACACAGGCGTTCACATCATTTGATAACTGCCCTCTATCACCCGCCATTACCAAGCTCCTTATTGGCTAATCAGCATGTTAACGGAGATGATCACACGAGCATCGGGCACAGACAATGCGCCAGATCATGATTCTGGGGTTTGATGATACTGCCGGGTGCGGGGAATTGCGGGGTTCAGAAGTTCCACTTCAGGTTCAGGCAGGCACCCTCGTTCAGGAGCGCAATGCCATGGTCGGCCTGAGCCGGATCTGACGCATAATGCTTGCCGGAGTGCTTCGAACGGGTGAAGGTAAGGCTCAACAGGCGGGAACCGATTTCGGCAAAGGCATCGGAACTGTCCTCGTCAAAATCACCGGAAACCCGTTCCTGGATTTCGAAAATCTGCTCGCTGGCTGTCTTGCTTTCGACCTGTTCGAAGACGCGCTCGGATGCTTCGGCGCGAACGACGAAAGCAACAAGATTGAGAGCGAGTAACGCAACAAAGATTCGAATAATCATGACACTGCCTGAGACCTTTTTTCCGACACGGGAGTCTACGGATACCTTAGGCTTAAGTCTAATGATTAAGGGCTGGAAAGATGTGAATCTGCACACAAAGACGCCGACTTTTTGTCACGGGATCAGCATCTTTTTGTCAATTTATGATCCCCGATATTTCAGACTGTAACAGCACCCCCGGCCAGCGCCTCTCAGCCGGGGGTTCAAGCCAACAAAGCCGGCGGGCTCAGGGGCAAGGGTAGGTGAATTCCCGGTGAATGGCCTCTATCGCTTCCAGTACCTCGGGGCTCAGGGTGACCTTTGCGGACCCTATGTTTTCTCGCAGTTGCTCCATGGATGTTGCTCCGATGATATTGCTGGTCAAAAAGCTGCGGCTGTTCACGTAAGCCAGCGCCATCTGGACCGGAGACAATCCGTTCTGCCGAGCCAGCTCAACATAGGCCTGGGTGGCATCCATGCCACGACTGCCGGTGTAGCGGCTGAAACGCTCGTACAGGGTCATTCTGGCTTTCTCAGGCCACTTGCCGCCCAGATATTTGCCGGAGAGCATGCCAAAAGCCAGCGGTGAGTAGGCGAGCAAACCGGCCTGTTCCCGGTGGGCAATTTCCGCCATCCCCACCTCAAATGACCGATTCAGGAGGTTGTAGGGATTCTGGATACTGGCCACTCTCGGCCAGCCTTTCTCGCCGGACAGACGCAGATACTCCATGGTGCCCCAGGGAGTCTCATTGGACAGTCCGATGTGCCGGACCTTCCCGGACCGAACCAGATCATTCAGCGCTTCAAGTGTTTCCTCGATCGGCGTGAAAGACTCTTCCGGGTTGTGCTCGTAACCTAGCTTGCCGAAAAAGTTCGTGCTGCGATCCGGCCAGTGCACCTGGTACAAATCAATGTAGTCGGTCTGCAGGCGTTTCAGGCTGGCGTCGCAGGCTTCCATAATATGATCCCGGGTCAGGCGCGGACCATTACGCAGGTACTTCAGTCCGTTGCCCGGTCCCGCCACTTTCGACGCAATTACCAGGTCGTTGCGGTTGCCCCTGCTGGCAAGCCAGTTTCCCAGGTAGGTCTCGGTCAGCCCCTGGGTTTCCGCCCGGGGCGCCACCGGGTACATCTCTGCGGCATCAATAAAGTTGATACCCTCGGCGACTGCGTAATCCAGCTGTTCAAATGCTTCCTTTTCGGTGTTCTGCTCCCCCCAGGTCATGGTGCCCAGGCAAATCAGGGTAACGTCGAGATCGGTCTTTCCAAGCTTTCGCGTTTGCATATCGTCTCCGATTCGGTTCGGTTAACGGGTAAAGGGAATGTCACGGGAGTGTCGCATAACTGTCATGCCGGCTTTTCATAGTAGAGGCATGTCAAAGGAAGCACAGGAAACACCGTGACCGAGACCATGCAGGCCAACCGGCGCTCACAACACATTACCATTGTTTCGGAGACTTTTCCGCCGGAAATCAATGGTGTGGCAAACACCCTCAGGCAGCTTTGCCAGGGGCTGATGCAACGTGGGCACCGGGTAACGGTTATACGGCCGCGACAGCAGCATGAGCGTAAAGGCCACTTTGCCAGTGCTGGCGAGGCACTTTTCTCCCGTGAGCATGTGGTGACCGGATTGCCGCTACCCGGGTACGCGGACCTGCGCTTTGGCCTGGCCCGAACCGGCCATCTGAAAAAGCTCCTGACCACTGACCGCCCCGATGCCGTCTACGTTGCCACTCAGGGCCCGTTGGGCGTTGCGGCGACCACAGCCGCAAGGCAGATAGGGATTCCGGTCAGCTCGGGCTTCCACACCAATTTTCACAGCTACAGCCGTTATTATGGCGTCGGCATGCTGGAAAGGTTGCTGTGCCTCTACGGTCGATGGTTCCACAACCGCACGGCCATCACCCTGGTGCCAACTCGAAAAATGCAGCAGACGACCCGCGCCATGGGTATTCCAGCGACCGGCCTCTGGAGTCGGGGCGTGGACTGTCATCGCTTTACTCCCCACAAGCGAGACAGCGCACTGCGGGAATCCTGGGGCTTGCAGGCCAATGACCGCGCCATTCTGTATGTCGGCCGGCTGGCACCGGAAAAGAACCTTCGGATGGCGGTTGCCTGCTTCGAACGTATTCGCGGCCTTCATCCCCAGGCCAGGTTCATACTGGTTGGCGACGGCCCGCTACGGCGCCAGCTGGCTGAACGCCACCCCGATTACGTGTTCTGCGGCACCCGCCGGGGCGACGACCTGGCACGCCATTTCGCCTCAGGGGACCTGTTCCTGTTTCCGAGCAAAACCGACACCTTCGGCAACGTGGTGCTGGAGGCAATGGCCAGCGGACTGGGCGTCGTCAGCTTTGACGACGCCGCAGCAGCCGAACACATACGCCACGAAGAAAACGGCATGAAGGTGCCTCTGGACGAGGATGAAGCATACGTCGACAGCGCTCTCCGCCTGGCCGATCAACCAACCCTGCTGAACCGGATCAGGGCCCAGGCAAGGCTGGACGCTCTGGAACAGAACTGGAACTCGCAGATCGAACAATTTGAACAACTGGTTTTCAACCAAACCGCAAAGGCCGGATACCATGCCATCAACAAGCAAAGCATCTCGCTTCTTTGAACTGGCAGACCAGCGGGAAGTCGCTTTCTGCCAATCTATTAACCGCGCTGTTCAGTTCCGGCCCGCCCTCGGGTATTTCCGACTGGTCAGCCGACTCGGCGACGGCTGGTTCTGGTACGCACTGATTCTGTTCATCCCCTTTCTCCGCCCGGAATCCGGGCCAGGGCTGGCACTGCTTATGGCGTTGACAGGCCTCACCTGCACCCTCAGCTACAAGTTACTGAAGCGCTGGCTCATCCGTGAACGTCCATTTATATCCTTCCCCGCCATCAACTGCGGCACACGGCCCCTGGACCGCTACAGCTTCCCGTCCGGCCACACGCTGCACGCTGCCTGCTTTCAGGTCATGCTGACCGTGGCGGAACCGGCGCTGGCTCTCATCGTGCTTCCGTTTACGTTGAGTGTGGCGGCATCGAGGGTGGTCCTCGGCCTGCACTATCCCAGCGATGTCGCTGCCGGCGCCCTGATCGGTGGCCTGATGGGTTACGCGGCCATGAGCTGGCTACAGTTCTAATCAAACAGCCGCAACTGGGTAACCGGCGCATCATCATTGCGGAAACGCACCCCCAAACCCAGCAGCCGCACCGGCCGCTCCCGGTTGGTGACCAGCTCAGCCAGCAGTGGCAGATAATCATCCAGAGCCGGCTCTTTGACCTGCTCACGAACCCGCTCAAGGGTATGGGTTGAAAAATCACTGTAGCGGATCTTGATGAAGAGTTTGTGGATCGGTTTTCGGCGGGCCTTGCGCGACAGGCGAAGGTTGAGATCCGCAACCAGTGAGGCCATGACGGTCTGGCAGGCGGTCATATCTGGCAAATCCTGGGAAAACGTTCGTTCCACGCTTACCGACTTGGCAATCCGCGACACCACCACCGCCCGCTCATCCCGGCCGTGGGCCATTTCGTGGAGTCGATAGCCCTGCTTGCCGAACCGCTCAATCAATACATCGGGCCCGAGCGCCTGCATGTCGCCGCAGGTCTTGACCCCCAGAGCATGCAGTTTCGAGGCGGTCACCTGCCCCACTCCAAACAGCTTCTCAACCGGCAGTCCCCGAACGAAATCCGCAACGTCCTCCGGGCGAATCACGAACAGCCCGTCCGGCTTTTCCCAGTCACTAGCAATCTTTGCGAGAAATTTATTGGGGGCCACGCCGGCGGAAATAGTGATACCCACTTCCTGGCGCACCCGCTCCCGAAGGTGGCGAGCCATAAGAGTGGCACTGCCCTTGTGATCGGTCACATCGGAGACGTCCAGAAAGGCCTCGTCCAGAGATAGCGGTTCCACCAGGTCTGTCAGTTCCCGCAGGATAGCCATCACCTGCTGTGAGACCGCTCGATACCGGCCCATATCTGTTGGCACCATCACCAGCCCCGGGCACAGCCGTCGCGCTTCGCTGCCGGGCATCGCCGACCGCACACCGTACGCCCGGGCCTTGTAATTGCAGGTAGTCACCACGCCCCGACCGCCGTCGCCACCCACCGCCAGCGGCACATCCCGTAGGCTGGGATCGTCCCGCATCTCCACGGCCGCGTAGAAGCAGTCACAATCCACATGGATGATCTTGCGTTGTGGCATAATCAGAGGGCTCGCGTCGACTTTCTGTACATTTATACAGCCTTGTATCTTAAGCTAACATGCAGAGAATGTCAGGAACCCCAACAACCGGCGCATCAACCATTGCGAGGCCATCATGAGCAACCCGATTCCTGAAGCAGAACGCACCGAAATTGAAGCCGCAGCCTTCCGTAAACTGGTCAGGCATTTGCGCGAAAACACCGACGTCCAGAATATCGACTTGATGAACCTGGCGGGCTTCTGCCGCAACTGTCTGTCCAAGTGGTACCTGGCAGAGGCGAATGAGCGTGGTTTCGAGATTTCAGATCCCCAGGCCCGTGAAGAAATCTACGGAATGCCGTACGAGGACTGGAAGGCGCTCTATCAGACAGGCCCCAAGCAGGAACACAAATAATGAGCGTCAACGATGCCGTAAGGATTCACCTGGCATCCCTGGACGCTGGCCACGCCAGTTTCAAAGATTCCCTGGCCCTGATTGAACAGCACTTCGAGTACCAGCCCTGCGGCTTCCGCAATGGCCCGCTGGTAAATGCAGAAGGCGAGAATGCCGGCTCCTGCCGGATCTTTGGTCTGGGCCAGTACTGCAATTTGAGCGAAGTGGACACGCTCAAGCTGTTTGCCGAGCACTACCAGCAGGTTCTGGACGATCCGACCGGCGAGAGCCACGGCAACATCCGCCAGTTTATCAGTACAGGATGGTCAGGCATCCGCTTCGAAGGCGTGCCACTGCGGCAGCGCCCGAACCCAACCGACAACATGACCAGGGAAGAGACTCCTTCATGAGCGATACCGCCACCTCCGGGGTAAAACAGGGTTTTCAGCTAAAAAGCGCCAGCGTGTCCATGACAGCCCTGGAGCTCTATTATTTTGACGACAGCGAATTTGAAGAAGTACTGCGAGACAAGATCAGCCAGGCCCCCGGGTTCTTCAAGGATATTCCGCTGATCATCAGTTTGGAGAAATACCAGGGACTGGACAGTGAACTGGATTTCTTCAAGATCATCGGCACCTGCCGGCGTAACCACATCCATGTGATTGGCGTTCGCGGTGGCACCGACGACCAGCGCCGTCTGGCCCGGGGGGCTGCTCTGGCACTGCTGCCCGGCAACGGTCAGCGGGATCGCACCCATGAAGCCGAACAGGCGGCCGCGGACGAAGCGGAAGCGGCAGTTGTTGCAGCCTCGACAAGCGCTGCCGGTGACCCACCTCCGGCCAAAATCATCTCCCAGCCGGTCCGCTCCGGCCAACAGATCCACGCACCGGAAGGTGACCTGGTTATCCTGGCACCGGTGCAGGCCGGTGCCGAAGTGCTCGCGGCGGGCAACATCCATGTTTACGGCCCGCTTCGGGGCCGGGCACTGGCCGGCATCCATGGCGCAGAATCCGCACGGGTTTTCTGTCAATCGCTGGAAGCGGAGCTTGTGTCCATCGCGGGACACTATAAAATCTCCGAAGATCTTCAGGACAATGGCTGGAAAAGCGCTGTGCAAATCCAGCTCAGGGACGACCTGCTGGTGGTAACGCCACTGGACAAGGCCTGATTTTGGAGCTGAACACAATAACTTGACCGGATAATTCGGCAGACACGACGAATCCACCGAGAAACAGGAACAGAACCTTGGCTAGAATTATTGTCGTTACCTCAGGAAAGGGCGGCGTTGGCAAAACCACCACCAGCGCCTCGATCAGCACCGGCCTTGCCAAGCGAGGCCACAAGACAGTAGTCATCGATTTTGACGTGGGCCTGCGCAACCTGGACCTGATCATGAACTGCGAGCGTCGCGTGGTGTACGACTTCGTAAACGTGATCCAGGGCGAAGCCTCCCTGAACCAGGCGCTGATCCGCGACAAGCGGGTCGATACCCTGTACATCCTTCCGGCCTCCCAGACGCGGGAAAAGGAAGCACTGACCAAAGATGGCGTCGAGAAAGTCATCAACGAGCTTTCCGAGACCTTCGATTACATCGTCTGCGACTCTCCTGCCGGCATTGAGCATGGTGCCCTGATGGCGCTGTATTACGCTGATGAGGCGATTGTGGTTACCAATCCCGAAGTGTCTTCGGTGCGGGATTCCGACCGCATTCTGGGCATTCTGCAGAGCAAATCCCGTCGAGCCGAAATGGGCCAGGACCCGGTCAAGGAACACCTGCTCCTGACCCGTTACAACCCGTCCCGTGTCGAAAAGGGCGAGATGCTGTCCGTGGCGGACGTAGAGGAAATCCTCGCGATACCTCTGCTGGGCGTCATTCCGGAAAGCCAGATTGTTCTGAACGCTTCAAACCAGGGTTTGCCGGTTATCCTCGAAGAGGACAGCGATGCCGGCCAGGCCTACGATGATGCGGTTGCACGCCTTCTGGGAGAGGAACGGGAACACCGTTTCATGACGTCCCAGAAGAAGGGTTTCTTCTCACGGATGTTCAAGGGGGGCTAAGGGATGAGTTTCCTCGATTACTTCAAGGGTAAAAAGAAGAACACCGCCAGCGTGGCCAAAGAGCGCCTCCAGATTATCGTGGCTCACGAGCGGGGCCAACGTGACCAGCCGGACTACCTGCCCCAGCTGCAGCAGGAGCTGCTGGAGGTCATTCGAAAGTACGTTCAGATCAGCGACGACATGGTTCAGGTTGAGGTAGACCGCAACGAGAGCTGCTCGGTACTGGAGCTGAACGTCACGCTACCGGAGCGATAACCCGCTTATCTGGCCTGTCCCGGGTGGGACAGGCCATTTCTTACCACCTCGCAAAGTGGTCTTCCATCAGGCCCCGCAGACCTTTAACCTCAATTTTTCCGCCAGCCTCATCCGTCACCGTTCCACTGAACGAGCCCACGTACTGCCGGAAGTTGGATGCCAGTACCCAGGCGTCCAGTTTTTCCTTGCGCACACCAGCGGGGACAAAGTGCAGATCGACCCGACCATCCTCGGTGCTCACATGCCAGTCGCCGCCTGGTTGATAGCGATCAAAACGGAACCTTGCCGCGCCCAGTTTGTGGCAGACACCATCCAGCCAGAGCGCATTTTCCGTCATTCCCGTCTCATTGACCCCTGCGGCAAGGTTCAATCCCACGGACCGGCCATCCGCAAGCTGGCCGGCCAGGCAGGCCCAGTTCCAGGCTGTTTCCCGGCGCATGAAGCCACAGCTCCAATCGATGGATCCCCGAGTCTGCTCGTCGCAGCGCCAGATACGATGATCCCAGCGCACTTCCCCTTCCACCGGCAAACCTGCCGACTTGCGGGTAAATACCCAGCCATTGTAGCCGGCCGGGCATACCAGCCGGAGCGGGTCCCGATCCTCTGAAAGCGTCAGTTCAATACGGATACCTCCAGGGGCCGAGACCGTAATTGTCCGGCCATCCGCGGAAGGCGCAATTCGCACGGCTACCTCGCCCTTGCTGAACCTTGTCACCCCTTCCTCTGGCCGTGGCTCAATGCAGGTTTGCCGGGCCAATGGCTGAAGGAAAGACTGCTCCATCATCTGGCCAGTCTCGAAGTCATAGAGATAGAAGAATCCGCTGCCCAGCAGTTTCAGATCCACCACCGCCAGACCAAACACCCAACCCGGGCCCATGGCGCTGACAAACTGGAACTGGTTGAACCGCCAGCGTCTTGCCAGCTTTGAACGCGGGCGGTCCATCACCGTACGCAGGTCATAGTCCAGGTAGTTGATCTCTTCTACCGGTTCATCCAACAGTCCCGGAATCACCTGCCCTTTGCCGTTGATAAGTTTCTTCATGGTCATAGTCGTCGTCAGATCGGGCCAATTTCGGTTACCAAATCAACAGGTCGCTACCTGGTTCACAATCCACTGTTTCCGTGGCCATGCCGGCAAAAGCCCCATGCTAGACTCGGCCCACCATCTGCAAGGAAGTGTACCCTATGAGAAAGAGCATAGCCCATGGCATTAAGGGCTGGGCCTCGGTGCTCAGTGGGCTGGTCTGTGCGTTGCTGGTGTTCGCCGTTGCCGCCAGTGCCCGTGCTGAACTGCCCAGTGAAAGCGACGAGGCGTGGACGCTACGCAAGGAAGCCGATCACATCCGGGTCTATACCATCGAGCAGCCAGGCTCCAGCTTCAAGGCCTTCAAGGCCGTGGCGGTGCTCGACGCGCCTATCGAAAACCTGATGGCCGTGATGGCCAACCCCGGTTCCTGCGTCGAGTGGGTGCACAACTGCACCGAATCCTATGCGTTTGGCGATGGCGTGTTTCACGATCGCTTTGCCTATTCCGTGAATGACATGCCCTGGCCGGTTACTGACCGCGACTATGTCCTGCGCATACGCACACGGGGTGACCAGGCCTCCGGTGAGATCGTCATGGATCTGAACGCCATGCCCGATCAGCGGGCGGAAAACAGTAGCCGGGTGAGAGTCGATCGCTCGGACACCCTGTACCGGTTCACGCCAGAGGGGGAGAGCACCCGGATGGTGTGGGTCCAGCACACGGACCCAAACGGAGCGCTACCCGGCTGGCTGGTGAACTCCCTGCTGGTGGATATTCCAGTGAGGTCGATGGAAGCGCTGGAACGCGTTGCCAACAGTAAAAAGTACCAGGGGTACCAACTGGTTTATGACGAGCAGGGCCAACTGACCGGCCTTCGCATGAACAAACCCTGAGTCCCGGCGCACAGTAAGGGATGACGCGCGGAGTATCACGCGCTAAGCTTTATGAAAGGACTCTAGAAGGCAGCCCAGATCAATGACCGTTCTCGCCTACGAGATCATGACACCCAGCATCAAGGCCGTCCCGCAATCCTGGACCATGGACCGGTTGGCCCGCTTCCTCACCGACAACGAGATAACCGGCAGCCCCGTCACCGATGACGACGGCGAAATTGTCGGCATTGCCACTCTTAAAGACATCACCGAATTCCGTTGGAACGCCACGCGCTCCGATGCGGACCGGCATCTGACTCCCGAAGAGCGGGAGGAAGCCCGACGCCTGCGAATGGTGATCTTTGAGGAAATGGGCAAGGTGCCGGTAGAAGTCCGGGACATCATGACCCCCATCGTTTTATCGGTTGACGAGAAGACGCCAGTGCGCGACATTGCGAATATCATGATGCGCGAGCACCTGCACCGGATTTTTGTCACCAATGATTCAAAAATTACCGGCATCATAACGACTTACGATATGCTGAAAGTGATCTCGGATGAGGAACTCACGCAACGCTGCGCCGATAACGACTGAGCCACCAGAGAGGTAGCGCCACTTATGCCCAGAGCACCGCAAGCTCGCCGAAAGATGTACGTCCTCGACACCAACGTCCTGATCCACGACCCGAACGCCCTCCTCAACTTTGAAGAACACGATGTCATCATCCCGATGACGGTCCTCGAAGAACTCGACAGCCTCAAATCCGGCAAGCAAGCCGTGGCCGCTGACTGCCGTCAGGCCATCCGCAACATCGATAAGTTGCTGGGCGATGCCAGCCCGAAGGTGATCGAGAAAGGTGTTCCCATCGTGCGGGGCAAGAAGGCCGAACCCCTGGGCACTCTTTCGATCCTGATGAGCACCGGTGACAGTGGCAACCATTCGCTGCCAGAGCATCTGAACGACAACAAGATCATCAACACCCTGGCTGCTCTCCAGAACCGCCACAAGTCCCGGGATATTATCCTGGTGTCGAAAGACATTAACATGCGCCTCAAGGCAAGGGGCTTCGGCGTCGAAGCTCAGGACTACCACAACGACCAGTTGCTCGATGACATTGATCTTCTGCCCAAGGGCTACCGGGAATTCCCCAACTCCTTCTGGGACACCATTGAGAAAGTGGAGACTGTTCAGCGGGAGGGTTCAACCGAACATATCCTCAAGCGGGAAGGCGAGCTGGCGAAGCTGAACATCAATGAATTCGTCATCGATCAAATGGGCTTCGTCGGTAAGGTGGTGGACCTCTCCGACGACCAGTTGATCATCAAGGACCTGCACCAACACGACCTGATGAACGAGGAAGTCTGGGGCCTGGTTCCCCGGGACATCTATCAGGCCATGGCGCTGAACCTGCTCCTGGACCCGGACATCCACCTGGTCAACCTCACCGGCTCCGCCGGCTCGGGCAAAACCATCCTGGCGCTGGCTGCGTGTATCGAGATGACCGTGGCCAGCAAGCTCTACAAGCGCATTATTGCCACCCGCTCCACCCAGGGCCTCGACGAGGACATCGGGTTCCTGCCCGGCACTGAAGCCGAGAAAATGGAGCCCTGGCTGGGCGCCATCGTCGACAACCTGGAAGCGCTCCACGAGGACGACGAGAACATGACCGCCAGCGTTGACTACATCCTCAGCAAGGTGCCCCTGCACTTCAAATCCATGAATTACATCCGGGGCCGCAGCTTCCAGCACAGCCTGATCATTATCGATGAATCACAGAACCTGACGCCCCATCAGATCAAGACCATCATTACCCGGGCCGGCAACGGGTCAAAGGTGATCTGCCTCGGCAACCTTGCGCAGATCGATACCCCCTACCTGAGTGCCCTGAGCTCGGGCCTCACCTACATGACCGAACGATTCAAGCGCTTTCGACATGGCGCTCACATCCACCTGCAGGGTGTTCCCCGGTCGCTACTGGCAGAATTTGCCGAAGCCAATCTCTGACATTGGCGAGCGTTTAAAGAACGAAAAAAAGGGGCAGAACCCGAGCTCTGCCCCTTTCGCACTTAATCAGTAGTGCCTACACCCGATACCGACTGACCTGCTCTGACATCTCGGAAGCCAGGTTCTTCAGCCGTTGTGTCGCATTTCCGGCCCGACGGGTTCCCTGCGCCGTCTGTTCGGTAATCGCGACGATCTCATGCACGTTCTGATTAATGGTCTCGGAAACGCTGGTCTGCTCTTCGGCTGCGCTGGCAATCTGTGTATTCATGTCCGTGATCGTTGCCACAGCCTGACCAATGCGCTGCAGCGCATCGTTGACCTGCCGGGTTTCTTCCACGGTCGCTTCGCTGCGCTCACTGATGGAAGCAATTACCTTGACCGCATTCCCTGCCCCAGACTGAAGCCGCTCAATCATATCCTGGATTTCCTGGGTGCTCTGCTGGGTCCGGCGAGCCAGCGTTCGAACTTCGTCAGCCACCACGGCAAAACCCCGACCGGCCTCGCCGGCCCGTGCCGCTTCGATCGCAGCGTTGAGGGCCAATAGGTTGGTCTGATCAGCAATTTCGCGAATGACCTCCAGTACGCTATCAATCCGGCGAGAGTCAGTGCCAAGCTGCTCGATAACCCGAACGCCCTCTCCCACCTGCTCGGAGAGCCCGCCAATAACTTCGGTAGCCTGATGTACCAGGCCCTGGGCATCGCAAACCTGTCCATTGGCATGATCGGCGGCCGTGGAGGCTTCACTCGCGTTGCTCGCAACCTCTTGGGCAGCTGCGGTCATTTCGTTCATCGCCGTTGCCACCTGATCACTCTCGGATTTCTGTCGCTCGACGCCCTGCTCGGCTTCAGTCATGACCTGGTTCAGGTCAGCCGTGGCCTCGTTCAGCGTGCGGGTAGACGACAGCACGCGTTCAACCAGTCCGTGCACCTGGTCGGCGAAACTGTTAAAGGCAGTCGCCAACTGTCCAAGCTCATCCTTGCCGGAAACGTCAAGACGACGGGTCAGGTCGCCATCGCCGCTGGCGATGTCGTTCATTGCCGACACGGCCGATTTCAGGGGCCGAATGATGCTGCGGACCACGATCAGGGCAAGCAGGACGATCAGCGCCAATGCGACAAGTGAGGTGCTGACTGAGCCTATCACGGCGTCCTCGAGTGAAGTCCCCACCTGGCTTTCCATCGCCGCTACCTGAGCCTCGAGGCCGTCAATCCAGAAGCCGGTGCCGATCATCACACCCCACTTGGGCAGCATTTCCGCATAGCCCAGCTTGGGCGCTACTTGTCCGGTTTCGCTGTTTTTCCAACCATAAGGCACATAACCGCCGCCATTGCGCGCCGCCTTTACCAGCTCACGAATCAGGAAGGTTCCGTTGGGATCCTGGAAGTCCCAGAGATTTTTGCCTTCCAGAGACTGGTTGACGCCGTGCATCACATTGACACCCCGGGTGTCATACGCAAAAAAATAACCGGTGCTTCCCGAATCGTTAAAACGCAGCTGTCGCAGGATCTCCCACGCTTTCTCGCGCACCTCCGGATCGTCTGCGGACCCAGGCTGATTATAGAGATGCTCGATGGAAGACTTTGCAACGGCCAGATAATTCTGCAGTTCCTGGCGTTTACTCTCTTCCATATCGGAGGAGAAACCGGCAACGGCCTCTTCGCCAATAGCACTGGCCTGGTTAAGGTTGTAACTGGTCAGGAATGCCGTGAGCACAATCACCGGCACCAGGGCCAGCAACAGTACCCGTGTCTGGATGGTCAGGTTTTTCATGACTGGTAGTCTTTTGGTTAAGTGATCAATTCGCCGGGCGATCCGGCATGGAAAAAGTCGCAAAGACTACGCAAAAACCGGGGGCAATATCATTGATGATACTGCGTAGTTTGTTTCCAGCCTGTAACCATGCCGGTAAATTTTTGTTGCTCATCAATCCTTGAACTGGGCTTTGTCCAACCCATGCTTGCGCATCTTGTCGTACAGGGTTTTCCGGGCAATACCGAGCTGGACCATGGTGTCCTTGATGCTGCCATGGCTGGCATTCAGGGCGCTGATAATGGCAGAACGCTCGAAACCGTCCATCATTTCGGCGAGCGTCTGTCGACCCGCCACATTGGCCGTATCCGCAGGTTCGTTCTCATCCAGCGCTGCCGGCCCCAGCAGGACATAACGTTCAGCCAGGTTCCGAAGTTCGCGAACGTTGCCGGGCCATGAATGTTGCATCAGCCGGGCTGCCTGACCAGCATCAAGCGGTATGCTCTCCCGATCGTAACGGGCCGCGGCAATCAGCACGAAATGATGGAACAGCAGAGGGATGTCCTCTTTCCGCTCTCTCAACGGCGGGATGTCAACTTTGACCACATTCAGCCGGTAATAGAGATCGGGCCGGAATTCGCCGTCGTCACTGAGTTTTTTCAGATCCGCCTTGGTGGCGGCGATGATCCGGACATCCACCTCCTGAACCTTATTGCTGCCCAGACGCTCGACCCGTTGTTCTTCCAGCACCCGCAGGAGTTTCACCTGCAAGGGCATGGGCATACTTTCAACCTCATCCAGGAACAGGGTGCCCTTGTGGGCGTGTTCGATCTTGCCGATCCGGCGCTTTTCAGCCCCGGTGAACGCCCCGGCCTCATGGCCAAACAACTCGCTTTCAATCAGGTTCTCGGGCACCGCCCCGCAGTTGATTGCCACGAAGTTGTGGGCGCTGCGTCCACTGTTCTCATGAATGTATCGGGCCAGCGCATCCTTCCCGGACCCTGTTTCCCCGTGCAGAAGAATATTAGCCGAGATGTCGAGGATGGGATCAATGGTCGCCATGACCTTTTGCATCAACGGCGAATCCCCCAACATCCGGGGACCGGGTCTGGCCAGGTGGCGCAGCTGTGCTTTCAGTCGCCGGTTCTCGAGGGCGAGATGCCGTTTTTCCAGGGCATGGCGGAGCAGCTCTATCAGTTCATCATGATCAAACGGCTTCTCGATAAAGTCGTAAGCGCCCTGCTGCATGGCTGTTACCGCCGTGCTTATGTCGCCCTGCCCGGTAAGAATGATCACGGGAATGGTGTCATCGATAGCTCGAAGCCGGTCCAGCATCTCCAGGCCGTTCATCTCCGGCATGTTGTAGTCGCAGAGAACCACGCCGTCGTAGTCGGCGTTGATATGCCCCAGCGCCGATGGCGCATCTTCGAAGCAGCTGACCGGCAACTCCTCCAGGGTCAGTGTCTGGGCAATGGCCTGGCGGATGTGTGGATCGTCGTCCACAAAGATTACCGAGGGTTCTGTCATTCCATGGCCTCCCGCTTCTTGAGGGTTACGACGAATTCTGCGCCCGGCCCATCCCGGCGGTTACGACCGGTCAGGCTGCCACCCAGTGCATCCACAATCTGGCGCGATATGGAAAGTCCAAGACCCAGTCCCTGCTTGACCGATTTGGTGGTAAAAAAGGGCTCGAAAATCTGTTCGGTGTCGCCCTGCAATCCGGGCCCATTATCGCGCACCAGGCATTTCCAGCACTGCTCGGTTTCTTCTATATCAATCCGGATTTCCGGCCGTGCACCACCCTCTACCGCCTGAACCGCATTCGCCATCAGGTTAACCATAACCTGCTCTATCCGTATCAGGTCGCCATGGCACATCACCGGCGAGTCTGGACGGTGCCACTGGATATCGATTTCCGAACTCGATTGCTGGGCAACGATAATTTTCAGGGATGCGTCAATCGGTTGCCGGAGATCCACCACCGCTGGCGGGCCTTCGGATTTGCGCGCAAACACCTTGAACTGCCGGGTCAGCTCCGCCATCTTGTCACACAGCAGGATGATTTCTGACAGGTTAGCATCCACCATCTCCCCGGCACCTTTCTCAAGGAAGCGGCGGCTGTTTCGGGCATAGGTCTGAATGGCCGTCAGAGGCTGGTTCATTTCATGGTTGAGGCCCGCGGACATCTGACCCAGCACCGCCAGTTTTGCAGCCTGGATCAGCTCCTGCTGTGTTTCCCGCAGCTCGGTTTGGGTGCGTTCTCGCTCCCGGATCTCCTCCACCAGTTTGCGATTGGAGTTCTCCAGGTCTGCGGTTCGCTCGGCCACGCTTCGCTCCAGCTGCTCGCCCCGAAGAGCCAGTTCAGCCTCGCGCCGGTAGCGTTCGCGCAGGTACAGCCAGGTCAACAGGCCACCAAAGAACAGCGCTGCCCCACCGACCGCAAAACCCAACCGGGTCCAGACGACCGAGCGAGTGCTCACCATGACTTGAAGCGTCCAGTCCATCCTCGGCAGAGGCGTGCTTACGCTCAGATATTCCCGGGGTTTGCCACTGTCCTGAATACGGACCGTTGCTGACTGCTCGAGAAGCCCCCATGGGGTTCCCAACGTTTTCAGTGCCATTGGCGTCAAATCACGGTCTGGATAACGCCGGCGGGAATACTCGTCGGGCACGGCATCGGCCATCCCCGAGAAATTGCGGTAAAGCCAGTCCTGCCTGCTCGCGAGAAAACTGATGCCATTATGATCAAGCACGACCATCTCCGCCTCTCGCAAGCCAGTAGGGCGATCCCATTGGGATTCCAGTTCGTGAACCAGAACCTTCACGGCGACCACCCCGATAATCTGGCCGCCCTCGTCCCGAACCGGATGCGAGAAATACAGACCCCGAACGCCAGACATCAGGCCGAGGGCGAAATAGATCGCCGAATCGCCCGACTCCATCGCCTCATAGAAATACGGCCGGAAATTGAAATTCCGCCCGACAAAACTGTCTGGCTGCAGGTAGTTGTTGGCTGCGATCGTCAGGCCGCGAGTATCCATCAGGTAGACATCCGAACTGCCTACGATAGTGGCCATGCGCTGCATCTGTTCATTGGCCGAGAGAATAGCAGAGGGATTGTCAGGCGCCTCCAGCGCCCGTTGCAGTAACGGATGCTCGGCCATCAGCTCGGGCACCGGGAGATATCGGTTCAGTTCGTTGGCCACCAACTGGCGATACCGGAAGGACTCCTCAAGGCTCTCCTGCTCCACCTGCCGGTATCCAACCCAGCCACCGAGCAGCCAGGCGGCCACCAGGGTCGCCACAAAAAGGAGAAAAACGCCAATACGGTAAGGCATAGGGTCCGGTTCCCGAAAAACCGCGGAAAGCCGCTAGAGTATAGCCAGGCCGGGTACAGAACAACCGTGCGATGCTTCCATGGCACGGTTGTTCTGACGCAGCCAGCAAGCCCCCGTTACAGGGCGCCAGCTGTGGCAAGGCGAGTTTTACGCTGCTTCTGGATGACGAACGCCAGGACCGCCAGGGCAATACCGGTGAGATCCGTCCAGAGCCCTCCCTCGATCATCAGCAACGCGGCCGCAATCAGCAGGAGTCGCGTTATCCAGGACGCGGAAATGCTCGCAAACCAACCGAGCACGCCGCCAGAAAGCATGTAAACGCCAAAGGTTGCGGTTACCAGTGCCCTCGCGATCTCGAACCAGCCGGCTTCCATCAACAACGCGCCGTTGTAGAAGAACATGAAAGGCACGATGAATGCTGCGATGCCAATCCGGAACGAGGCCACGGAGGTTTCCATGGCATTGGCGCCCGATATGCCTGCAGCGGCATAGGAGGCCAGCGCAACCGGCGGTGTGATCGCGGAAACTACAGCGAAGTAGAACACGAAGAAGTGCGCCGTCAGCGGTTCAATACCCAACTGGACAAGGCCGGGCGCGACCACTGAGGCAGCTACCGCATAGGCCGCCGTGGTCGGCATCCCCATACCCAGTAGAATGGAAATGAACATGGCGAAGATCAGCGCCAGCAACTGGCTCGTGGCCGCAACGTCCAGCAACAGCACAGAGAAGCGCGCGCCCACTCCCGTCAGCGAAATCACGCCCACGATTACCCCGGCCGCTGCGCACACCACGATAATCTGGATCGCCATATAGGAAGCAATTTCCAGTGCCTGAAGGATATGCCGCAGCCCCATCTTGTTGGGTGACAGCCAGCTCACGACCGCGGCAGAAACGGTCGCCAGGGTGCCGGCCCGGATCACCGAATAGCCCATGAACAAGGCGACAATCAGGATTATGATCGGCACGAACAGATAGCACTGCTTCATCATGGTTCTAAGCTTTGGCAGCTCGTCTTCACGCATGCCGCGCATGCCGGTCTTGGCGGCTTCAAAATCCACCATGAAGTAGACCGAGGCAAAATACAGGATCGCCGGAATGATCGCCGCGATGGCTATCTCGGTGTAGGGAATGCCGGTAATCTCCGCCATGATAAAGGCGCCGGCGCCCATGATCGGCGGCATGATCTGACCACCGGTGGACGCGGCCGCCTCGACAGCGCCTGCGGATTGCTTGCTGTAGCCCACCTTCTTCATCAATGGAATCGTCAGGGAGCCGGTGGATACCACGTTGCCGGCACTGGTGCCGTTGATCATACCCATCAGGCCCGATGCAAAGATCGATACCTTGGCCGGGCCACCCCGGGAACGGCCGGCCGCCGCAAAGGCAAAGTTCACGAAGTAGTCACCCACCTTCGAGGACTGCAGGAAGGCGGCAAAAATGATGAACAGAATGATGTATGTCGAAGACACCGCCGTGGTCGGCCCAAGGATTCCGGCATCGGTATACACCTGACTGAAGAAACGCTGAACCGAAAGCCCCGGGTAACCGAGGAAACCTGGCAGGTAGGGTCCTGCGAAAACATAGGCCAGAAACACCAGACCGATGATCACCAGTGCCATCCCCGCCACGCGCCGGGTAAGTTCCATGATCAGGGCCGTGCCGGCAATGGCTGCAAACGAGATACCCACCGGCGCAAAGGAGGTGCCGGTCGACATCCGCATGGACGTGTTATAAACCACCAGGAAATAGGCGGCCACGGCCAGCGAGCAGACGATCAACACCAGGTCGGGCACACTGAATACCGATCGCTCGCGCTGATGAAACCAGCTCATGACAATGCCAACACCGGTCGCCGCCAGCAGCGGCCAGCCAAAGTGCCACACCTCCAGTTCGACCGGAATCCGCATGGCGCCGTTCTGAACCATCTGCCAGAACGAAAATGTCTGATACAACACATAGAGAGCCGGCAGCATGGCACCGGCACTGATCCAGGTTGTCCACCGGTGGCGTGCGCCGCCCTCTTCCGATGACACAAACCGGGCGCCGGCAAACAGAACGAAACCCAGCACCAGGGCACCGGCAATGTGCACAATCCGGAACGACCAGGTTTCCAGGGGCGCTATGTTCAGGGAATACAGGTGAAAGGCTGAATAGGCTATCGCCAGCAGCGCGACGAATTTCAGCAGGCCGCCTTCGAAAAGCCGGCGGTTGGCTTCGACCGGTTCCTCGTCCACGTTGTGCGCGAGTACATGGTCTTCGCCCACTTCAATGTCCGGAAGGTCTTTGGAATCTTGTTCGGTAGTCATGACACACCCTGCTTGCAGGCAAATCGGAGCCAGAACTCGGCTGGCCATACATTGCAGGAGGCTGCAGGGCAGCCTCCTGCTCGAGCACTGTTACTTGATCTGGCTGTCTTCGATCGGGTAACCATTCTCGTTGAACCAACGCGCAGCGCCCGGGTGCCAGGGCAGGACGTTGTTCTTTGTGTAGTTCTCGGGTACCGAGTTACGGGCCGCCTTGTGAATGGAGACCATCTTGTCGTTGTTCTCCATGGTCAGCTTGGTGATTTCATACACGAAGCTTTCAGATACATCACAGTTGACCATCGCGAAGTTCCACATAGATACCACGCGGGAAGGCGCATCCAGGGACTGGTAGGTGGACGCCGGAATGATGAACTCGGACACCGGGAAGTTGCTGATAATGGTCTCGGCCTCGGCATCGTTCATACCGATGATGTTCACGTCGGTTTGCACTTCCAGCTGGCTGACCGCAGGAATGGGAATACCGGCGGCGAAGGCAACCACATCAATCAGTCCATCCTGAAGCTGACCGCCCAGATCAGACCAGCTGCCGTTGCGGCGTTCGAAGTTCACACCCAGGGTCTCCATCATGCGCGGAAAGTAGGTGTCCGAGGTGGAGCCCGCCGGACCAAAACCGATCGTGGCGCCATCAGGGATATCGGCGATGGAAGTAATGCCAGAGCTGGATAGCGCGGTCACCGAGAACGGTGTTTCGTACATCGGGAACATGGCGCAGACGTTGTCCATCTTCATGCCCGGCGCAAGCGGGCTGTTACCGTCCATGGATTCCCGAGCCGGGCCCATGGTGGTCAGGCCAAACTTCAGGTCGCCGGTGTGCACCAGCGCCATATTCTGAACCGGTCCGCCGGTGATCTCGGCACCACCGGAAACGCCCAGGTTTTCAGCCACAAAGTTCGCCCAACCGGAACCGTAGGCAAAATAGGTTCCACCCTGACTGGCGGTACCAACGGTGAAGTTGCTCGGCCAGTCCGAACGATCCTGGGCTGTTGCGGGGGTTGCGACTGCGAAGGTGGAGGCAAAGGCCACCGCCATTACGGCTTGGGTTTTCATAAGGAATGCTCCCGATTCATTTTGTTTGTTGGGTGCTCAACGAAGCTCTAACAGCTCCGGTGGGTAACCCAATCAGCAAGGAGCAGACCAGATCTCGATTAATTCGGAAAAACAGGGCCTTACTAGAATCAGAGCAAGGTCAGGCGCTGGAAAATGGGTGGATATCCACCCATCTGAAAGAGCAGATGGGTGAATCCCGACACGTAGGGCGTTTCGGGTTCTGGCTACCAGCGACCCTGAAGAGTCGCCACAATACGACGACTACCGGCTCGATCCCGGTGCTCACAGAGATAAAGTCCCTGCCAGGTTCCAAGTGCCAGGCGACCATGGCTGACCGGGAGGGTCAGCGAGGGGCCGATCAGGATGCTTTTGATATGAGCCGGCATGTCGTCGGGCCCTTCCATAACGTGCTCATAGTGCGGCGCATTCTCCGGCACCATGACGTTGAAATGGCGTTCCAGGTCGCCCCGCACATCCGGATCGGCGTTCTCGTTCACCGCCAGCGAAGCGGAGGTATGCTGGATGAACAGGTGCAGCAAGCCGACTTCGCAGTTGGTCAGGTCCGGCGCCTGGGCAAGGATTTCATTGGTGACCAGATGAAAACCCCGCGGCAGCGGAGCCAACTCGATAAACGACTGATCCCAGATCATGACAGCCCTCTCGATTATTTCTGCCGGTCATCCCAGGGGTGCACGGGAACCACATCGTCGCCGACATCGCCCTCGTAGCTGCTGCGGAAATAATCCATCGCTTTTTCCGCCTCGCTGAGCTCGTCAAATCGGGCGACGTGGTAGATTGCCTCACCCTCGTTCACCAGTGGCAGGTTATTCACGCAGATCACGATACCTGAGCAGGGTGACACCACCGCGGTTTCCGATTCGCCGAAGGGATCCGCCACCATGGCCAGCCTCTGGCCTTTGCGAACCTTCTGGCCCAGCCGGGCGACAGGCCTCATGATCCCATCGATATCCGCCCGCACCCATTGGGAATTGGCCGCGGTTTCAGACCGTTTTCTCGGTGCCTTGGGCCCCTTCTTCGCCGGGATCATTTCGAGTTCACGCATCACCCGGATAACCCCTTTCACACCGCTGCCGATCACCACGTCATCAAATCGCAGAGCTTCTCCGCCTTCGAAGGTGATCACCGGAATGTCCTGTGAATCAGCGTAGGCCCGGAGGCTTCCCTCTCGGAGCCCCGAATTGATTATGATCGGGGCACCAAAGGCCTCGGCCATGCGCACGGTTTCCGGATTTTTCAGCTCGGCACGAATTTGCGGCAGATTGAATCGATGAACTGCACCCGTGTGCAAATCAATAATGTGGGTCACCCGCTCCATAATCTGGGTGCGCAGCAGGTAGGCAATACGTCCGCCCAGGGAGCCACTTTCACTGCCGGGAAAACAGCGGTTCAGATCCCGCCGGTCAGGCAGGTATCGGGTGCGCTGCACGAACCCGAAAATGTTCACGATAGGCACCGCAACCAACGTGCCCCGAAGGTGCCTCAACGCCGAATTGGTGAGCACCCGACGAACGATCTCAACACCGTTGATCTCATCACCGTGAATGGCACCACACACCATCAATACCGGACCACTTCGCCGGCCGTGCACAACCTCAACGGGAATGTGCAGCGGCGTATGGGTGTAAAGCTTGGCGACCGGAACTTCCACGGTTTGCCGGGTTCCGGCCTTTACCTGGGTCCCGGCAATTTCATAGGGGGCACGAGCCATGCTTTAGCCTCTCCCCTTGGTCCGGGTCTTCCAGGGCTTCTGATTCTTTTCGGTCCAGTTAATGATCATGCCGGCAACGTTCTTGCCCGTGGCGTTCTCGATGCCCTCAAGGCCAGGCGACGAGTTCACCTCCATTACCAGTGGCCCCCTGCTGGAGCGGAGCAGGTCAACACCGGCAACGTTCAGGCCCATGGCTTTGGCGGCCTTGATGGCAGTGCTGCGCTCTTGGGGGGTGATGCGTATGAGGGAGGCAGTGCCGCCCCGGTGCAGGTTCGAACGGAATTCGCCTTCGGCACCCTGACGCTTCATGGCCGCGATCACCTTGTCGCCAATCACAAAGCAACGGATATCGGCACCGCCGGCTTCCTTGATGAATTCCTGCACGAGAATATCCGCTTTCAGGCCCATGAAGGCTTCAATCACACTCTCCGCGGCCTTGCGGGTTTCTGCCAGCACCACGCCGATGCCCTGGGTACCCTGCAGCAGCTTGATCACCACCGGTGCCCCGCCAACCATCTGAAGCAACTCCGGAACGTTGTCCGGCTTGTTCGCGAAACCGGTAATCGGCATTCCTACACCCTTGCGGGCCAACAGTTGCAGCGAGCGGAGCTTATCCCGGGAACGGCTGATAGCCACGGATTCATTCACCGGAAACACACCCATCATCTCGAACTGGCGCAATACCGCCGTTCCGTAAAACGTCACCGATGCACCGATCCGCGGAATCACCACATCGAAATCCTCAAGGACCTCCTCGTGGTAGTGGATCTGTGGATTGGCCGAGGTGATATTCATCGAACAGTGAAGGCAGTCAATCACCTTCACTTCGTGGCCACGATTAATGCCCTCCTCCACCAGACGGCGGGTCGAGTAGAGGTGACGGTTTCGTGACAGTACCGCTATTTTCATTTTTCAGTCCTTAAGGCCGGCTTGCCGGCAAGATAGGAAGCTTCGGGATAGATCACTGAGCGCCCTGACATAGCGGTACGGCCCAGCAACATCCGGAACCGCATAGAATCTCGGTTGGTCAATGTCATTTCAATGGGCCATTTCTGGCCGCCAATCAGCAGCGTGGTCTCGATGACCAGGCGCATTTCCTTGTGGCCGCCGGAATCAGACACGTTCCGCTCATCCAGCACCCTGGCGTCACACTCCACCACCTGGTGAAGATCGTTCTGTACCGGATGAACCCAGAAGCGCACGCGCCGTTCACCGTTTTCCGTGTAGGGTTCAGTGCGGAACGTGTGGAGACAGGAAGTTCTGGCTCCGGTATCGATTTTCGCCTTGATACGGCTGATATCCAGGTCCGGCAGCGCCACCCATTCCCGCCAGCCAAGACTCATCTTACTCTCGGCGGGGGTCGGTGGGATGGTTTTGATAACGTCAGCTGTCTTTGTCGACATCCGGGAGATCCTTTTCAGTGATTTTTTCCGGCCCCAACAGCTGAACACGGAACGGCTCTGAATGGCTACCCGCATAAACGCTGGTGTGGGGGAACGGAATTTCAATGCCTTCCCGATCCAGGGTTTTCTTGATCGCGACCATCATGCCGCTTCTCCCTTCAAGCACCTTTTCCTTCGGCACCCAGTAAGAGAACTGCAGATCGACCGAGGATGGACCAAACGCTGTCACCAAAGTGAAGGGCTTGGGTTCTTCGAGACAGACCGGATTCTTTTCTGCCAGAGTCAGAAGCAGACTTTCCACCCGCTCTACATCTTCAGCGTAGGCAATCCCCACCGTCAGGTCGAGCCGGCGTATCGGAAACCGGGAACGGTTGACCACCCTTGTCTTGATCAGGGTTTCATTGGGGATCCGCACGTACAGGTTGTCCGGCGTGCGTAACTTCACGCTCAGCATATCAATACCGACGACTTCCCCGATGGTCGCGTCTACCTCAATGAAGTCACCGATTTCAAAGGGTTTTTCCACCAGTAGAAACAGGCCGCTGATCATGTTCGACGCCGAGGTCTGAGAAGCAAAACCAATGGCAACGGTGAGGATACCGGCGGCGCCGAGCACCACATCCAGAGAGAACCCGGCCTCCCGCAGGGCCGCCACAAAAAACAGCACCACGATGACGTAAAACACCAGCCGCCGAACCATGACGGTATGATGGCGGGAGGTGCGCTGCGCCATGAAACGGCCGACACTGCGGGCCGCCAGAGACCCGAGGAACAGCCCCAACACAACAAGAAAGGCGGAACTGATCCACTGCCCCCAGGCAATATCGGTAAAAAACTGCATTACGCCTGTTTGCATTGTTTCCAGCAAAGCGTCGACTCCATCAGATCCGTTTCAGCCAAACATCCGGTCAAACGCCCGGACAAGCCGGCCGCGGGCCATTTTTTCACGAGCATCCGCCACCGGCCGGCAGGTGCCCGCTGCGGCCAGCAACGACTGTTCCACATGCAGACTCGCCGAATTCATGTCGGTCTCAACTTCAACGGTTACCCCCGGCGTCCAGAGCTGGCCCCGATCGTTCTGGTGCAATGACAGCAACGGCGTGGGCAGACTGAAGCGCTCAAGCAGCAGGGGCTCATCCCGCCGGTTGATCAGCGTCACCGGCGTGACGGCTCGCCAGGGGCGTTTCGGCACCGCCTCAAGCACAAGACGGGCAAAACTATGAGAGGTATAACAAAGCTCGCCCTCCATGGTATTTCTGCCCACCCAGGTCATCGAAGGCGACGCCAGGGGAATTTCCGTCAACACGGTTTGCTTGTCGCCGGCACAGACCTTCATCCAGACCAGCGTGCCCACGTAGATTGTGCAGCGGCCGCCGGCGGGAATCGTCAGGGGCTGGAAAGGACGAATCACGGTAGGCATGTTTGCGAGTGCCGGCAGGAATGTCACGGTCGACGACTGGTTTTCCCGAATGAAACGCTGCAGCGGCACAGAAGCCGAAGGCAGGGTGTGGCCGATATTTTCTGTCCAGCTAGCCGGATCCGTATCCAGTTCCAGCGTTTCTGAACGAATCTGCCATTCCTGGTCCAACAGAGTCACCCACAAACGAATATGACCCAGTTGATGATACTGGGTCTGGCCGGAAGCCAGTGAATAAGGCTGGGCCCAAACGCCGTCACGGCGACCTTCGCTGTTGTTCTCCATTCCTGCCACAGAACTCCTTGAGGATCGGCCGGCTGAATTGCTGTAAAAGTGTCCTAACTATAATCCAATCAGCCAGCCCGGGCGAATATCCAAGTTGGTGATTTTATTGATACACCGGGCTGTAATTACACTTACATCAATCCCTCAGACAACTATGGATTACGGATGACACAACTGGTCTGGTTCCGAAACGATCTCCGGGTTGCCGACAACCCCGCCCTCACAGCCGCCTGCGAAAGCAGCGAAGAGGTGCGAGCCTGTTTTATTCTCACCCCGGACCAATGGCAGGAACACGATTGGTCGCCGGCCCGGGTGCAATTCGTCGTCGCCCACGCCAACGCCCTGGCCGAAGAGCTGGCCAAACTGGGTATACCGCTGTCCTTTATTCAGGCAAAACGCTTCGACGACAGCCTTGGCAAACTCGAGAGCCACTGCGAAGAGCACGGGGTGACAGCGCTGCACTTCAACGAGGAGTACGGCGTTAACGAGCGCAAGCGCGACAAGGCATTGAAACACCGCTTTGATCAACTCGGCATTGCCGTTCGCAAATACCGCGACCAGACAGTTGCACCAGTAGGCGAGATCCTCACCCAACAGAATGACCCCTACTCCGTGTTCACACCGTTTTCGAGACGCTGGCGCAGCTGGATAGAAGAAACCCATCCGGGTCTTTTCCCAACGCCCAAAGCCAGGGGTAACGCCGTAAGCCCGGAACAGATTGACGCCATACCCGAAGCCTTTCGAGACGCACCCGAGCCCCTCGTTGCAACCGGTGAAGATGCCGCCCACGACCAGCTCGAGCGCTTCCTCGAAAAACGCGGCGGTGCGTACAAGGAAAAGCGTGACTTCCCCGCCATTGATGGCACCAGCCAGATATCCCCTTACCTCGCCAACGGTGTTCTCTCTGGCCGGCAATGCCTGATAGCCGGCCGACAGGCGCAGGGCGCCGGCGGCAACCAGGAAGGCCTGGGAACCTGGATCACCGAAATCGCCTGGCGGGATTTCTACATCAACATCCTGTACCACTTCCCCAGAGTGAGCATGCACCGCGCCTTCAAACCGGAAACCGAAACTCTTGAGTGGAATAACCCGGGCGACAGGTTCGAAGCCTGGAAAACCGGCAACACCGGCGTCCCCATCGTCGACGCCGCCATGCGCCAACTCAACCAGACCGGCTGGATGCACAACCGCCTGCGCATGATCACCGCCATGTACCTCACCAAAAATCTGTTCATCGACTGGCGCCTGGGCGAAGCCTACTTCATGTCAAAACTGATCGACGGCTTCCTGGCCTCCAACAACGGCGGCTGGCAATGGAGCGCCTCCACCGGCACCGACGCCGCCCCCTACTTCCGCGTGTTCAACCCGGTTACCCAGAGCGAGCGATTCGATCCCGATGGGGATTTCATTCGGGAATGGGTACCGGAGCTAGCGAAACTGGATAGCAAACGGATTCACGATCCGGGTGCAAAGGGTGGTGTTATTCCAAAGGGGTATCCGAGGCAGATCGTTGATCTTAAAGAAAGCAGGAAAGAAGCGATCGCAAAATTCCAGGAATTGAAGAATTAAACTGAACCGGAGTCGGAGAGCGGGCTGACTCGACAGTATGACGAGGGGCTGGAGACAGTCTTTCCAAAACTGTGCGGAGCCATGGATGGCGGAGCCCAAGCGTCACATGGACGTGCCGCAAGGAGCGTGTTTTGGAAAGATTGTCTGCAGCCCCGCTGCCCGAGGCGTGAAGTCAACTGGAACAAACCGGACAGGAAGGATCTCTGGCCAGCTTCATCTCCCGCCACTGCATCTCCCAGGCATCCAGAATCAGCAACCTCCCCACCAGAGGAGAGCCAACCCCGGAAATCACCTTGATGGCCTCCATGGCCTGAGTCGCCCCGATCATCCCGACCAGAGGCGCAATCACGCCCGCCTCGGAACAGGTCAGATCCTCATTGCCCTGCTCCGGATACAGACAGTGGTAGCAGGGGCTGTCCTCCCGCCGGCTGTCGTAAACCGAAACCTGCCCCTCGCCCCGAATGGCCGCACCGGACACCAGCGGAACTTTCGACGCCACACAGGCACGATTCAGCGCAAACCGGGTGTTGAAGTTATCCGTGCAATCCACCACCAGGGTTGCCTCAGTGACCGTCCGCGTCAGAGCCTCACCTTCGAGGCGCTGATTCAGGGCGATAACAGACACCAGCGGGTTGATCCGACGAATCCGATCGGCAAGGCTTTCCGCTTTGGATTCACCCAGCAGCGAGGTTTCGAAACCGATCTGGCGCTGAAGGTTGGCGAGCTCGATATTATCGTCATCCACCAGGGTCAGGGTCCCGACACCTGCGGCGCCCAGATACAGAGCCACAGGACACCCCAATCCGCCAGCACCGATCACCAGAACCCTGGCCGACTGCAGCTTTTCCTGGCCGGCAATATCGAACCGGGGCATCAGGATCTGCCGGCTGTAGCGCAATAATTCGTCGTCACTGAGCATCTGCATCTCCACTGTTAGGCACCCGAAGACCATTGTCCAAGTGTCATCCGATCCCGGTTGCCATAATCCTGCCGGGTCTCAACGGCTTTAAACCCGCGAGCGTGAAACAACTGTGCCACGGCCTCTGCCTGGTCGAAACCATGCTCAACCAGAAGCCAGCCGCCTTCAAACAGCCAGTCCGGCGCCTGGCTGATAATCAGCCGCAGATCATCCAGGCCATCGCTCCCGGATACCAGGGCCGAGGCAGGTTCGAATCGAACGTCCCCTTCCTCAAGATGGCGGTCGCTATCGGGGATATAGGGTGGATTGGAGACAATCAGATCAAACCTCTCTGGCTCCAGCCCCGAAAACCAGGAGCTCTGGACCACGGAAAGGTTCAGGCCAAGGGCAACGGCGTTTTCACGGGCCAGCGCCACTGCCTCGGGCACGGCATCACAGGCAGATATTCGCCAGCCCCCGTGCTCACTGGCGAGAGCCAGGGCAATGGCACCCGTCCCTGTTCCCAGATCCAGCACACTGGCTTGCCGTGGTAGCGGCAAAGCAAGAGCAACTTCCACCAGGCATTCAGTATCCGGTCTTGGAATCAGGGTGGAGGCACTGACTTTCAGCGGTAGTGACCAGAATTCCTGATGCCCCAACAAATGTGCCACAGGCCTGCCGGCCACCCGATCCTGCACCAGCCTCTCAAAGGCCTCGGCGTGAGTGTCGGTCACCTCACGTTCCGGCCAGGCCCGGAAACTGGTCCGGCTGAGCCCCGTAATGTGGCTCAGCAGCAGCTCGGCATCCAGCCTCGGCGAATCACTTTCAATTCGGCTGGATGCCTCCTTCAGAAGGGCTTCGCAGGTCAGTGAAGGTTTACTGGTCATCGGCGAGAGAGGCGAGCAGCTCGGCCTGGTGCTCCTGCTGCAGAGGCACGACGACGGCGTCCAGGTCACCGGCAATGACTTCGTCGAGCTTGTAAAGGGTGAGGTTGATCCGATGATCCGTCACCCGCCCCTGGGGAAAGTTGTACGTGCGGATCCGTTCGGACCGGTCGCCACTGCCCACCAGGCTCTTGCGAGTCTCGGCCATGGACTTTTGCTGCCGCTCGGTCTCGGCATTCTGAAGCCGAGAGGCCAGCAGGCTCAACGCCTTGGCGCGGTTCTTGTGCTGGGAACGCTCTTCCTGGCATTCCACCACGATGCCCGTTGGCAAATGCGTTATCCGGATCGCCGAATCGGTCTTGTTCACGTGCTGGCCGCCAGCACCTGACGCACGAAACGTGTCTACCCGCAGATCCGCCTTGTTGAGCTCGATGGCCTCGGCCTCATCGGCCTCGGGCATAACCGCCACGGTGCAGGCGGAGGTATGGATCCGGCCCTGGGATTCGGTTTCCGGAACACGCTGCACCCGGTGGGCACCAGACTCGAATTTCAGGGCACCATACACTCCGTCACCGGCCACGCGCGCAATCAGTTCCTTGAAGCCGCCGTGCTCGCCTTCGCTCTCGCTCAGAACCTCCACTTGCCAGCGCCGGCGCTCGGCATAGCGCAGATACATCCGGAACAGGTCGCCGGCAAAAATGGCAGCTTCGTCACCACCGGTGCCGGCGCGAATCTCCAGGAATACGTTCTTGCCGTCGTTCGGGTCTTTCGGCAGCATCAGGCGCTGGAGCTCTTCATCGAGCTCCTCGCTCTTCTGCTCGGCAAGTTGCAGCTCTTCCTCGGCCATTTCCCGCATATCGGCGTCGCCATCTTTCGCCAGCTCGCGCGCAGCCTCGATGTCATCCAGGGAGTGCTGCCAGGCCTGGAAACAATGAACAATGGGCTCAATCTCGGCGAACTCCCGGGAAAGGTCCCGGAACTTGTCCTGCTGGGAGATAATGGAGGAATCACTAAGCAATGCACTGACTTCCTCGAAGCGGTCAGAAAGCTGCTCGAGGCGGGATTGGATCGATGGCTTCATAGTTTTTCCGGGGTTGTCGTCGTGTCCGCGTCCAGTGCATCCAGCTGGTGCAACTCACGCAGCCACTCTGTCACCTCGGTGCGACCTTCTGTGGTGGCCTTGCGAACCTGCACAGAGGGCTCGTGCAGGAGTTTGTTGGTGAGGCCGCGTGCCATACTGCGTAGCACGGTTTCAGGATCTGTGCCATTGCGCAGGGCGCGCAGGGCTTTTTCGGTCTCCGCATCGCGCAGCACTTCGGCACGCTGACGGAACTGCTTGAGCGTGGACACCGCATCCAGCGCCCTTAGCTGGTTCAGAAAATCCTGAACCCCGGACGCCACCAGATTCTCGGCCTCCCGGGCCGCACCCTCACGAGAGCGGATATTTTCTTCGATAACCTGACGCAGGTCGTCCACCGTGTAGAGATACACGTCGTCCAGCGAGGCCACCTCCGGCTCGATATCCCGGGGCACGGCAATATCCACCATGAAATAGGGGCGGTGTTTGCGTTTCTTGAGGGCTCGCTCAACGGCACCTTTACCAAGGATCGGCAATGGGCTTGCCGTTGAAGAAATAATAATGTCGACATCGGCCAGATGTTCCGGGATCTCGGACAGCACAATGCCCTTGCCACCACGGGATTCTGCCAGTGCCTGTGCCCGCTCAAGGGTACGGTTGGCCACCAGGAAGTCTTTCACGCCGGCATCCGCAAGGTGCCGGGCCACCAGTTCGATGGTTTTGCCGGCACCGATCAACAGGGCCTTGTTGCGGGACATGTCGGCAAATATGTGGTGCGCCATGCTCACCGCGGCATAGGCAACAGAAACGGGATTTTCACCGATGGCAGTCTGCGTCCGCACTCGTTTGGCGACCGAGAAGGTATGTTCAAACAATCGGGACAGGAACGAGCCGCTGGCGCCGTGTTCCCTGGCCAGCGAATAGGCATCCTTCAATTGCCCGAGGATCTGTGGCTCGCCAAGCACCATGGAGTCCAGGCCGGCGGCCACTCGCATCATGTGCCTGACGGCATCGCCATCGCGGTGCACGTACAGCGCTTCTTCCAGTTCCGCGGCGTCCATTCCATGGAAGCCGGCCATCCAGCGAAGCACCATGGGGGCGCAGTCATCATCGCCGGCCAGGTACAGCTCGGTCCGGTTACAGGTCGACAGTATCGCCGCCTCGGTGGCGCCTGACGTCGCACGCAGCTCGGCGAACGCCTCCGCCATACGCTCGGGCGTAAACGCCACTCGCTCCCGTAGCTCTACGGGGGCCGTGCGATGATTGATTCCCAGCGTTACCAGTGCCATTTCGTGGTTGTACAACCTTTTGCCGATGAGCGGTTTAGAGACGCGCAATTACTGGACATTTTAACGGCCAGCGGCCTGAGCTGCCACCCAAAACCACCGCAGCTTCGGCAAGTGCGGACAGGTTGGGCAAGATCAGGTGCTTATGCCATTATAGGGATTCGGCTGAGGCCGCGACCCGATCTACCTCAATTCCGGGGCTGGAGCGTGGTTATTTCAGATGCGTTTTCGACAGATCATGGGAAGTTGCATGCACAAATCCGTACCATTTCTGTTTACCTGCCTGCTTGGCCTCACGCTGGCAGGCTGTGCCAGCCTCACCGGCACAGAGGAAGCGCCTGCCAAGAGCGAAACCGTCGCCGCCGGAGAAAAGACAGAACCACAACCGCCGGTTGAATACGCCGATTTTGAGCCCGAAACCCTCTATTTGCTTCTGTCTGCCGAAATTGCAGCCCAGCGCGGACGCTACGACATTACCCTGGTTAACTATCTGAAGGCTGCCAAACAGTCCCGAGACCAGGTGGTGATTGAGCGGGCGATGCGAATCGCCCAATCCCTGAACGGCGATAACGCCCAGAAACAGCTCGCCGAGCTGTGGCTGGACATCGACCCGGATAATCTCCAGGCCCACAGGATTTCTGCCATCCAGGCCGTAAAGGGAAACGACCTCCAGACTGCCATCCATCACATGGAACGGATCATGGATCAGGGCGGCGATGCTGACTTCGACAGCCTTGCCGCTATTGCGGCCAATCTGCCGCCAGAGCAACAGCAGGAATTGCTTGCCCTTTATAATGAGATGTCGGACCGCCACCCCGACACCCCGGAACTGGAATACAGCATTGCGCTCCTGTTGAAAGTAACCGGACAGCCACAGCAAGCCCTGGACAGACTCGAACCACTGCTGCAGGAAAACGCAAACTTCCAGCCGGCCATCATTCTCAAGGGCGACCTGCTCTACCAGACCGGTCAGAAAAGCAGCGCCCTGGATTACCTGCTGACCAACACCCGCCGCTTTCCGGGCAACCGACAAATGGGCACCCTTTACGGCCGCATGCTTATAAATGAAGGTGAATTACAGGCTGCCCAGGATGAATTCAATCGCCTCGTAAAGCGGTACCCGGACACGCCGGGCCTGCGACTCTCTCATGCACTGGTCGCTCTTGAAAATGGGCAGACCGACCTGGCCCGGCAAGAACTGACACAACTGGCCGAACAGGGCCACCATACCAGCGAAGCCAACTACTACCTGGGCCGCATTGAAGACCAGGCAAGCAATATCGAGCAGGCCATTGGCTATTACCAGAGCGTGGAACAGGGCAATTACTACTTCCCGGCCCTGGCCCGCGCCAGCTCTCTGCTGGCCGAGAATGGACAGCTTGAGGACGCCATTGACCGCATTCGCAGGCTGCGCGAAGCCAATCCCCGCCAGGCAGAGAACTTCTGGCTGCTGGAGGTGAACCTGCTGCTGGATCAGGAACAACAACAGCAGGCCCTGAGCACCGCCACGGAAGCCCTGGAAGAACATCCGGACAATATCGAGATCCGGTACGCCCGGGCCATGCTCTACGATGGCATCGGACAGCCTGCCGACGCCGAAGCCGACCTGAAGCGGATTATCGAACAGGAACCGGAAAACGCCGTTGCCCTGAATGCCCTGGGCTACATCCTGACCACTCGGACAGACAGACTCAGAGAAGCCCGCGGCTATATCGAGAAAGCGCTGCGGCTGGACCCGAACAATCCGGCCATTCTCGATAGCATGGGCTGGGTCCTGTTCCTCGAAGGCCAGCTCGAGCCGGCGCTAGAGTACCTCTCCCGTGCCTGGGCCGCCTTCCCCGATCCGGAAGTTGCCGCTCACTATGGTGAGGCGCTATGGATGAACGGAGCCGAAGAACAGGCCAGAATCATCTGGCAGGAAGGCCTCGAACAGGACAGCAATCACGAAGTGCTCAGAGAAACCATCGATCGGCTGACCAATGGTGGTGACACCGAATGAGACTGGCGCGAATTCTGGCCGCACTGACGATGCTTGCCACCCTCGGCGCCTGTACCACGATCCAGATCGATCCATTGCCGGAGGGCATGACAGACCAGCCTCCGGCTGACTGGACCACTCGCGCAGTCAGTCTCGACAAACTCGACCACTGGAAGCTGTCCGGGAAGCTGGCCGTACGCCAGCCATCCGACAGCGGAACCGCCATCATCAATCACTGGATTCAGGATGGCGAAGCCTACGATCTTGCCCTCTCCTCATCTTTCCTCGGTATGGGCAGCACGACACTCAAAGGGGTTCCCGGGTTTATCGAGTTAACCCTGCCGAACGGCGAAACCTACCGCTCGAGCGAACCGGAAGCGCTGGTCGAGGCGGCCACGGGCTGGCAGCTGCCACTGGAGAATCTGACCTGGTGGATTCGGGGCCTGCCATCCCCCGCCAGCGACTATCGCCTGCTGTTTGATAATCAGGGCACCCTGGCCATAATCCGCCAGAACGGCTGGGAAATCCGCTACGACCGCTGGCAGGCCTTCCTCTCCGCTTACCCTGCGCTGCCCGCCCGGATTACCGCCCTCAAGGACGACAAGCGGGTGCGCCTGGTGGTCAGCGACTGGCAGGAGCAGCCCGAGTGACACCCGACCTGATACTGCCCTCACCGGCCAAGCTGAACCTGTTCCTGCACATTGTCGGCCGCAGGGAAGACGGCTATCACGAGCTTCAGACCTTGTTCCAGTTCCTGGACTACGGCGACGAGCTGAGCTTCACCCTGACACCCGGCGAGCCGGGGGTGAGGCTCGCGGAGCCTGTTCCCGGTGTCGACGACGAGGACAACCTCATCATTCGCGCCGCCAGAGCACTCCTTGAGAGGGCTCAAGGCGACTTGCCCGGGGTCACCATCGGCATCACCAAACGGCTGCCCATGGGCGGCGGTCTGGGCGGCGGCAGCTCCAATGCTGCAACCACTCTGCTGGGCCTGAACCATCTCTGGCAGCTCGACTTGAGCACCGATGAGCTTGCCGGAATAGGCCTCGGCCTGGGCGCCGATGTGCCGGTGTTTGTCCGGGGCCATGCCGCCTTTGGTGAGGGAGTTGGTGAAACACTGACCAACGCAAATCCGCCGGAAGACTGGTTCGTTGTCCTCAAGCCCGGCTGCAACATAAACACTGGCAAGATTTTTTCCGAGCAAGGGTTGACAAGGAACACCCCGAGAATCAAAATAGCGCCCGCTTTTGAGGGAGACGCCTCGAGGTACCGAAACGACTGTGAGGATGTAGTTCGAAAACTGTATCCTGAGGTTAACCAGAGCCTGGAATGGCTTTCACAATTCGGACCTGCAAGATTAACCGGAACCGGGGCTTGCATATTTGGACGTTTCCCGACAGAATCCGCAGCCCGGATCATCTGGGAAAGCAAACCCTCCGGCGTCACGGGGTTCGTAGCTAAAGGGGTGAACAAATCACCTCTACACAAAAAGCTAACAGAGCTGAAATGATGCCAAAAAAGCACGATACTGGGGTGTCGCCAAGTGGTAAGGCAACGGGTTTTGATCCCGTCATGCGCAGGTTCGAATCCTGCCACCCCAGCCACCTTTCTCCCGCTTCTTCTGAATCAAACGCCGATACTGAGAAGGATGCCGTCGTGTCCAAACTGATGATCTTCGCTGGCAACGCCAACCCTGAACTGGCTCAAGCGATTGCCCGCAAACTCCACATTCCCATGGGTCAGGCCACTGTTGGCCGTTTCAGCGACGGGGAAACCACCGTCGAGATCAATGAGAATGTCCGCGGCCATGATGTGTTCATCATCCAGCCGACCTGCTACCCCACCAACGATAACCTGATGGAACTGATCGTGATGGCCGACGCACTTCGCCGTGCTTCCGCTACACGGGTCACCGCCGTTATCCCCTATTACGGATACGCGCGCCAGGATCGCCGGGTACGCTCTACCCGTGTTGCCATCAGCGCTAAGGTGGTCGCAGACATGATTTCCAGCATCGGCGTTGACCGGGTCCTGACCGTTGACCTGCACGCCGACCAGATCCAGGGCTTCTTCGATATCCCGGTGGACAACATCTACGCCACACCGGTCATGCTTGAAGACATCTTCAAACAGCGTTTCGAGAACTTTGTCGTGGTATCTCCGGACGTTGGCGGCGTGGTTCGCGCCCGTGCCGTGGCCAAGCGCCTGGACGACGCCGACCTTGCCATCATCGACAAGCGTCGCCCGAAAGCGAACGTTTCCCAGGTAATGCACATCATCGGTGATGTCAAAGACAAGACCTGTATCCTGGTAGACGACATCATTGATACCGCCGGCACGCTGTGCAAAGCGGCCAACGCCCTGAAAGAACACGGCGCGGCCCGCGTGGTTGCCTACATCACCCACCCGGTTCTCTCCGGCCCGGCCATTGATAACATCAATGCCTCACAGCTGGACGAACTTGTGGTCTGCGATACCATCCCGCTGGGTGACAAAGCGCATAATTGTGATAGAATCCGCGTCCTCGGAATGGCCGGGCTGCTTGCGGAGTCGATTCGCCGCGTGAGCAACGAAGAGTCCATCAGTGCCATGTTCGAGAATGCCTGAGTGACCTTTCGGTCGTAATATCAAGGTATTACAAGCAGTTACCGGGTCGGGAGCCTACACAGGCTCCCGACTCTTTTAGTCAGCCGGAAAAATCCGGCTTTTCAGAAACATCACCTGATCCTACGCCTGGTCGCGGGCAGCTCAGGTGACGATTGAGGTTATTACCATGTCTCAGGAATTTGTTATCGAAGCATTTCCTCGTGACGATCAGGGGAGAGGTGCGAGCCGCCGCCTGCGTCGTGAGGAACGGAAAATCCCGGCCATCATTTATGGTGGCAATAAGGATGCAACTCCGATTGCCATCTGGCACAACGAGCTGAAGAAAGCCCTGGAGAACGAAGCATTCTTCTCCCACGTTCTGACCGTTGAGCTGAACGGCAAGAAAGAAAGCGTAATCCTGAAGGATCTGCAGCGTCACCCGTACAAGCCGATCCTGACCCACGCTGACTTCCTGCGTGTTGACAAGGACCACGAGATCCACGTCAACGTACCGCTGCACTTCATCAACGAAGACACCGCACCGGCTATCAAGCTCCACGGCGGTGTAGCGAACCACCAGATCAACGAAGTTGAAGTGATCTGTCTGCCGCAGAACCTGCCCGAGTTCATCGAAGTGGACATGACCACTGTCGAGATGGACCAGGTAGTTCACCTGAGCGACCTGAAACTGCCGAAAGACGTCAAGATTGCCGCCCTGCTCCAGGGTGAAGATCACGACCTGCCTGTAGTGGCTATCCATAAGCCGCGTGGCGCCAAGGTTGATGACGAAGCCGAAGACGGCGAAGAAAGCGAAGAAGGCGGCGAAGACAAGGAGTAATCACTCCTTAACTGAGGAGGGCAACGGCGAATGGCGCAGGATATTGTCATGGTGGTTGGTCTGGGTAACCCCGGCGCTGACTACGAGAATACCCGCCACAACGCCGGCGCCCTCTTCGTGGAAGCTCTGGCTCGCACCGCGGGCCAGACGCTCCGCCCCGAAAAGAAGTACCACGGGCTCTATGCCCGCATTCAATGGCAGGGCCTGGACCTGCACCTCCTGAATCCGACCACTTTCATGAATCGCAGCGGCCTGGCCATCAAGGCGCTGGCAGACTTCTTCAAGATTCAGCCCCAACAGATTCTGATTGCCCACGACGAACTCGATCTGCCCCCGGGTACCGCAAAGCTCAAGAAAGGTGGCGGCCACGGCGGACACAACGGCCTGCGTGACGCTATCGCCCACCTGGGCACCAACGATTTCCAGAGACTGCGCATCGGTATCGGCCACCCCGGCGACAGCCGCAGGGTAACCGGGTACGTCCTCGGCCGCCTGGGCAAACAGGAAACCGAGGAACTGAACGCAGTGATCGACGAAATCATGCGGGTATTACCGGATGCAGCCAGCGGCAAACTCCCCGCCGCCATGAATCGCCTGCACAGTTTCAAACCGGTATAATCCGCTCAAATTTTTCCAGTACCAGCAGAGGCATTCCATGGGATTTAACTGCGGCATCGTCGGCCTTCCCAACGTCGGCAAATCTACCCTGTTCAACGCATTGACCAAATCCGGCATTGGCGCGGAAAACTTCCCGTTCTGCACCATCGAGCCCAACGCCGGTGTTGTCGCCATGCCGGACCCGCGCCTCAACAAGCTGGCGGAAATCGTAAAGCCGGAACGTGTCGTTCCGACCACCATGGAATTTGTCGACATCGCCGGCCTTGTGGCAGGCGCATCCAAGGGCGAGGGCCTGGGCAACCAGTTCCTGGCCAATATCCGCCAGACCGATGCCATCGCCCACGTGGTGCGCTGCTTTGAAGACGGCAATGTCATTCATGTCGCCAACAAGGTAGACCCGGCCTCCGACATCGAAGTCATCAACACCGAACTGGCCCTCGCCGATCTGGAAACCGTTGAAAAGGCCATCAAGCGGGTTCAACGCGTGGCCAAGAGCGGTGACAAGGAAGCCAAGGCCCAGCTGGAGATGTTCGAGAAACTGCTGCCCGTGCTGAACGAGGGCAAACCGGTGCGCAGCATGAACCTCGACAAGGATCAGATGGCCCTGATCCGGGAACTCTGCCTGCTGACCGTGAAGCCGACCATGTACATTGCCAACGTCAGCGAAGACGGGTTCGAGAACAACCCGCATCTGGATACGGTGCGCAAGATCGCCGAATCGGAAAATGCCGTGGTAGTACCCATCTGTAACAAGATAGAGGCCGAAATCTCCGAACTGGAAGACGATGAAAAATCCATGTTCCTGGAAGAGATGGGTATGGAAGAGCCAGGCCTGGATCGCGTCATTCGCGGCGGCTACGGCCTGCTGGGCCTGCAGACCTACTTTACCGCCGGGGTGAAGGAAGTCCGCGCCTGGACCGTCAAAATTGGTGCTACGGCGCCTCAGGCCGCTGGCGTGATCCACACCGACTTCGAACGCGGGTTCATCCGGGCAGAAGTGGTGAGCTACGACGATTTCGTTCAGTACAACGGCGAAGCCGGGGCCAAGGACGCCGGAAAATGGCGCCTGGAAGGCAAGGAATACATCGTGAAAGACGGCGACGTTATCCACTTCCGCTTCAACGTGTAATTTTTCAGGAAAAACTGGGGCCTAAGCCTTGACAGAAAGGGCCCAAATACTGAAAATACGCGCCTCGTTTGGGGCGATGCCCAAAGCGAAATGGCAAGGTAGCTCAGTTGGTTAGAGCACAGCACTCATAATGCTGGGGTCGGCGGTTCGACTCCGCCCCTTGCTACCAGTATTTCCAAGGTTTGGCCGCTTACTCAGCGGCCTTTCTTTTTTCTACTGTGGGCATTTTGTGCCCAAACCGGAATTTCACCACGGCCACGCCATCGGAATCCGGTCCTCTCTTCTCCGCGATCAGCTCCACCGCTTTGACCAGTTCAGCAACTTCTGCCGCCGAGTAGTGTGTGGTGACCGATCCGCGTTTATGCCCCAGGAGCTCCGCCCGGGTTTCTTCGTTGACCCCAGCAGCCCTCAGCCTCCTGCCAAAGGTATGCCGGAGATCGTGCCCACGGACATGGGTAAGCCCTGCCTTCTTCCGCCCTTTGCGCCAGGCATTATTGAAGATAGAGGCCACCGGCCGGCTGCTGAAGGTGAACACCTGGTGCTCGTGCTTACCTCGCTGGCGGTTCACCACGGCTCTCGCCGTTGCATTCAGAACCACCAGGCGATCGCAGCCGTTCTTCGTGACGCTGGCGGGCAAGATGAACCCGAACCCCTTGTCAGGTAGCGAAACCTCCCACTCCCACTTCAGAGCGCAGATCTCGCTTTCCCGGCACCCGGTATGCACCGCGAACTCGGCCATATCCTTCAGGTGCTCTGGCAGTTCCTGGAACAACCTGCCCTGCTCTGCCCAGGTCACCGGCGCCGGATCCCTTGAATCTTTCCAATCCACGTCCGGAATCATCGGCGCGGTTTCCAACCAGGTCATCCCGTATTCGTCCCGCCAAAGTTCGGCGCATAGCCTGAGAATTCTCCGGGCCACGGCCAGCGATCGGTTGACGGTGCCAGACTTCGCACCCTCTTTCCGTCGGGCATCGATGAACTTTTGCAGTGTTCCGGAATGCACCTGGTTCAGGGGTAGCTTCCCAATGTGAGGGTCCAGCGACTTCAGATCCTGCACATCCCGCTTTATACTTCGCTTGTGTGCGAACTCCCGGGCATACCTGAGAGCCGCCTCCCGCCAGATTCGGCCTGGCCGAACACCATAGACCGAAGCCTGGCGGATTTCCTCGAGCCTTCGGACGAGGTACTGCTCTGCCTCTACCCGATCGCTCGTTCCAGTGCTTTCGCGAATCCTCCGTCCGTTAATTCGCTTCTCGATGTGCCATGTCCCGCCGCGGAGGCGGAGACCGTTCCCACTTTTCGACATGCTACTTCACTCCATTTTTGGGCCGGAGCACGCCCTCGCCGAGAAATATACTCGTCCAGGGCACTGTCCAAATCAAGGCGATCGAATCCCTTTCCGATCTCTCCAATCGGAATTTCAGTGAGATACGGCCGAATTTCTTTGTTAAAAACTTCCCGCCCCATACCGCAATAGTCCGGGGCCTGGCCTGCCCGAATGATCCGCGGCTGAATCATTACTTCCGTCATGAAGACACCTCCTCGGGAAGTGAATAGCGATACTGAAAGCCTGCATAGTCCTTATCTCCCGGCCTCTTGCCGCCCAGGTAGACTTCCTCTGCATCTATCAGGCCTCGGCTGACCATAAGGCTCAGATGCCAGGACAGCGTGTAGGTCTCAATTGGAAAGCCGACTGCCTTACTCATGTCGTACCAGTGAACCGATTCGCCTTTCAAAACCTCCATCACTCGATCCATCAGCCAGAAAAGTGTGGGCACTTCCAGAGTGATCAGACCATGAAGATCTTTGTACCTGGCCGGAAAATCCTGACCTCGATAGAGCATGGTTGCTGGCGGCATGTAACCACCATGCTCGAAGGCGGGTTCTGGCCGCTCAGAGGCGAACATTTCAAGCTGACCCATTACTCATCTCCTGGAGCTTTCGCTGGCTTTACTGGAGGCATTGGCGGCGGATTTGCTGGCGGATTGGGACGTGCATTCTCAACCTGGTATCGGCACCCAGCGCACCTTTCATCAATTCCGAGCAGGACGCACCGCTTGTTAGGCAGAATTGCTCGACGGGCCGATGGATGAGCGCATCTGCCGCGATAGAAATGGATGCAGTTGATGTTCGGCCTGTAGCCGCCACCAAGATCAGTATCCGGGTAAACTGGCAGGCGTACTCCGTAGTCAGGATTATTCATCAGCGACCTCCCGGCTTATTCGCGCCAACAGCTCACATTCTTCTCTGGCCTGAATTGGCGGGAAAGCTGAAAAGACCTCACCGAGTAGCGCCTGACGACGCTCTGCCTTTCGCTTTTCTGCAACCCACTTGTCCCGGAAGTTTTCGATTTCCTGCTTGGCAAACTCCAGCATGTTTTCCAGCTCACTGATCCGGCCCGCTGGGTTGGCAAAGCGAGGGCGGTAATTGCTTGCATCGTTCGGTTCATGACTCACTGCTCACCTCCCGCACCTTCGTCTACCGCGATAACCACACTCACCCCGACCATTTTTGCGGAATGATGAGCCCCTAGAAGCAACATGAACCCGCCTATGTAGGTCAGTGCCATGAAGCAGACTGTGAAGCTGATCGCCTTGCGCCACTTATCCATTCTCACTGCTCCTGTGGTGGGGCTGGGCGGTCTGGATACACTCCGGGCAGCGGAGACATTGACGGCTTGCGCTTCTGCTTCTCGCGAATCTTCTCGACCATTTCCGGCTGAGTGATCCTTGCCAACTCTGTTTCCCCGCATTGGTGCATATCCATCGCGTTGGCAAGACACAGGGCAGCGAGAGTCACTTGGACGCCGCCAACTTCCTGGGGCGGATCGCCAACCGGACGGCTGAACACGTAATCAACCAGCTTGTGCGCTTCATCAGCGGTGCACCTCAGCGATTGCACCAACTCCAATGCTTCCTCAAGGAATCGGTGGTTACGTTCCTCTTTATCTCCCGCGATCATTGCGCCAAAGCACTCCAGTAGCCACGGCTGGACACGGCTCTGGAACGACTCCGTTTCGGGTGTGGTGGCAGCAAACTCGCCATAAGGTTGAGCGCATCCAGTGGCGTGGAAGGGCTCCATATTTCCGCATTGCTGACAACGCAGATCGCCGCGCACACTATCGCTACCCTGTTCGGATGTGGTGGCAGGTGTGGGGGTGGTGAGTGGCGGCTTCTGAAATTCCTGAACCGGCAGAGCGCCTTCTTCCATCACCTCGATGCAACTGATATGAAGCCCATAAGTCTCTTTGCCGTCATCATCTTTGAGAGTGCCCACCCAAAGCACGCCCTCGCCAAAATCATCCCGGCCTTCATCCCAGCCGGTCATGGTGATGATGCTTTCAATATCCTCGTAACTGAGACACATGGAATCAGGGACAAGCGCGTAGCCCTCCGGCACCTGATCGGCTTGTTCTGGCCCAATTTTCAGTTTCCGCAACTCGTAAGCCAGCGCCAACAGCTGGTCATGCTTGACCTTGGTGGCTGCCTCACTATCTGGCCAGTTGCCTGAAATGGTGTGCGACAGCATCATGTTGTATGCCACGCCACACAGTTCTGCGTGAACCGAGTCAATCAGGCGATCTTGCTTGCTTTGTCCGCTCAGAGCGCAGTCCAGCTGATCTTCTCTATGTTCAATGGTGCCGCCATCAATGTCGGTACCACCTTCAGAATCCACTGGCTCATTGAAGCCGCACTCTGTGCACCACCATGGATCGATTTCTGTCTCCGAATGAGTGATTGGAATCATCTTGGTCCCGCATTCCGGGCAACAAGCTCCATCGGTTAACTCGAAAGGGATATTTTCGCTCACTCTTGAACCTCCTTCTCCCGCGGCTTCCCAACCAGGCATTTACCATCCGGCCCCATATCGAAAGGGCACCGGCATTCGGGATAGCTGCACACATTTTCCTTTCGTGACATGTCACGATCTTTGTAAACCAGCGCGAGGATGTACTCGGTCTGATCTTCGAACTCTCGGAGGTTTGCCGCCTCCTCGATCGCTGTTCTCTCGTTGGCAGCCAGTTGCATAGTGAAAGGCTTAATGTCCAGGTGCTTTTCCCGCTCACGCTGGCGGCGCTTTCTTTCAGCTGATGTCATGGCCATCAATCAACCCTCCGGAACTCGATCACCCATACCCAGGGGTTGGCATCCCATGGCCTTGGATCGTGCAAGCCCTTTGGTGCATTCCCGGTGATCTTGCAGAAGTAATTGGCGAAAGCCATGCGAGCATTGCCGAGGCACTTGTCACAGCTGTCCGGTGTTTCCATGGACCATCGATCATCTTGTCCATATGGGCTGGTGCCTGGGAGATCTGGAAAGTGGCGGGCGCCTTCAGCAATTGCGTCTTTCTCGCTGATATCCTGCAACCGCTCCACCCGAACAGCTGTGATTTCCAGCGTGATACGGCTGGCCCACCGGGGCATGTGGATTGAAGGGCGCCATTTCAAAGCTTCCGGATCGTCCGGAGCGTTCTCCCAGCCAGCGGGGTGCGATGCCGAATACTTCGGTGTTGCCCGATAATCGACCCAACGCTCACCAGCGAGGCCGGTATCATCAACCTCACACCAGGTTTCGCGAACCCACAGCCGGTCACCGGGCTGACCATGCCTACAGATCAGCGGATTCCCTTTGCCATTCACAGCGCCGAACGGTGCGAATGGCGTGAAATCCAATCCGCCTTCTGGTTGAGGCTTCATTGCCCGCCGCGTCTGCGTCTTCCGGCCTTCGAGAATGGCGCGAATCATGTCGTCTTTGAAAATAATCGGCCGATCCATCAGAGGTCTCCCAGCTCTTTCAGAGCTTTCCGGCCGGCTTTCATCAACGCTTGGCGATGAGACTTTTTCATTCGATTTGTCTGGTTGGCATGTACCAGAGTGCTGGCCACGGTCATGAGTCCCGAATAGGGGTTGATCTCGACACTGCGCATGATGTTCTGCTCGCAGTCGTCCGCGGACGTCCCCAGGAGCCTGACCGCCTCATCTCGTTGCTCTTGTGTCAGCATGCTTCCCTCTCCTCACTTTTCAGATGCTCCACCCACACTTGCCACTGCTCGGGTTGGAGCCATGTTCCGTCCTTCAGCACCACACAGCCGCTGGAATGGGCGTAGGCCATGCCGGTGCTCTCAATGAGCTCGATAATCGCCTCAGCGCGATCCTCGTGACTCAGGTCAGTTACCTGCGTGTGCACTGCGTACAATCCTCGCTATTCGGCTGACTGTGTGGTGGCAGCTGGGTGATGATCCGTCCCGCTGGTAATGCGGCAACCGTCGATCGAGTAGGCAGACGAGGATCTCTCGCTTCATGTGCCTGAGCACCTGAAGCTCGTGCTTCATTTCGGCCAGCTCCAGGAGCGCTTGGCGTTTGCTGGCTTCGGCCTTGTCCCGCTGATCGTTCAGGCTGAGGATGGTTCTGGCTGTATTTCCGTCCATCAGACCCTCCCATGCTGTTTGCGGAATTCATTAACGAATCCACCGGCCAGCTTCAAAAAGTCTTCACGGGTGTAAGCGCACCACTTCTTCAGGTCGGCAATGACCTGGTCGAAGTACATCCACGGCTCAATCTGTTTGCGCTGCAAACCTATCGGCGCGTCCTCATACCTGATCTGCCCGGCGCCCTCGCAAGTCGGACACTCCTCTTCCTTTTCATGACCGCAACAGGGGCAGTCCTCGATGATCTCTCCCTCGCCGTCACAACGCCGGCACTCAAGAAACGGGTTTTCTTGCTCTATGATCTGCCTCTGCTCGGCTTCCCACTGCTCATAGCTTGCAATCAACATGTCAGCTCCCGTTTCCGTTTGTTCGCTGCCAACTTGATCTTGGCCAGGTTGTGGAGCACATCGAAGCTCCCCTCTGGCGGGTTCTCCATGGCGAAGAACTTATTCAGGATTGCGTTCTCAGCCATGCTCACCAGCACCAGGTTCTCCCGGGAAAAGTTCCGCTTATCTCCGTCCTTCAATCGCACAACGTGCTTTGGCGGTACCGGACGGCCGTGGTACTCCTCCCACTTCAGGACGTGCACAAACTTCCAGTTCTTCCGGCTCATCCCTGAAGGCGCATCATCACGAACCTTCCGCTTCAGGTAGCCATCCTTGTCGACCGACTCGGTGCCAACCGGCACTGTCGTTTGCGGTTTTTGCCCGGGCTTGAACTGGTTCTCTTGGCAGCGGCCACCTGGTTGATAGCTGAGTCCCTTGTTCCAGCTTTCTTGCCCTGGCTTGAAGCACCCCGGCTTACTGGCCATGTATGCCGGATCCTTTTTGAGTCCAAGAACCGTCGCCCTGTTTTTCACTGCCAGGTAACTGCAATTGAGCATCTTCGCGATCGTTCGGTTCGGAGTGTCCGGATACAGCGATCGCAGCCAGTCATCCCGTTGCGCATTCCAGGTGGCCATGACTTACTCCAGGAACTTGGGGCCGTTGGTCAGGCCGTGTTCGCGCTTATGCTTTTCGGCATCGAGGACGAGGCGACCATTCGCAACAACCTCTTTACTGACGCCGGTGATTGCCTTGCTCCTTTCGATCTCCTGTTCCAGGTCTTCACCTTTCAGGGTTTCGTCATTCAGCCGTTCCAGCTGGGCAAAAAGATGGTTGTTAAGATCAATCAGCTTGTTTTTCATGGATGGAATCCTCCGTGGATTCGTTGTCGACTTTCTCCAGCAGCTGCTCCGCGTTCCGGATCGCCGCCAGGTATGTGTTGATGCAAGAGATAGGCACACCCAGTCGGGCCATGGAGGTGAGATCCCTGAGCACCTGGTAAAGCTCTTCAGCGTGTCGGGACTTGGCAGTCTCCACCTGGAGCGGTACCACCCTGCCCCAGTCGACCATGTCCTCACCTGCCTGGTTGGCCAGTGCCGCTTTCACCTGGTCCGGGGTTCCTGCAAAGCAGGACAGATTCCCGAAAACCTCGTGGGCATAGCACTCAGCCATGATTGGCCTCCGCCTTCTTGCGCTTGTAGATCTCTTCGCGGTCAATGCTTGTGTGCTTTGGCGCGGTAACGCCCATGCGAATTTGCGGGCCGTTGTTCCCCAGAACGGTGACCTCCACCACTTCCCCGCTCGGGGTCTCGATGACGATCGTCTCTCCGGTGCGCCTTGTCAGAATCAGCATTCTCTCTTCTCCTTTTTTTGATGGTGTCGATTGCTATTGCCAGCCAGAAAAGAAGCGCTGCGCTGAGCGCTACTGACAAGTGTTCTGGATCGATATTCATGCGACACCCGGCCCCGGCTGGCGGACTTCGCGAATCCGAGTCGGCATACGGACCACGTTGCCCTGCTCTCTCGGCACGGCCTTGTAGTTCCTGCCATCGCTGGAAAGCCGAAGCTCACAGCCCAACGAAGCCAGTGCCTCCATCATTTGGCCTTGGGTAACTTTCTCCGGCAGTTCAATCGTCAGAGTTGCCATAGTGATCTCCTGGTTAAGCTCGGTTTTCGCGGATCTGATTCCGGCCAATGGTGTTGCGAACCGCTGGCGGACGGGTGCCTGTCATTGGTGTAGGCCTGCTTCGCATTGCGGGTAGTGCTGAGAAAGCCATGAGAACGAAAGCAAATGCCCTAGCCCGGAAGAGGCCCTGCATCCAGCCTTGTGAAATGAGATCTACTCGGCTCTGCGCGTGAAACTGGTCTTTCGCTTCATCTAGATGCCAGGTCACGGTGTCTGGTGAGATATCCAGCAACCGCCCAATTTCTTTGGCGCTCATGCCCCTCGCCGCGAGCATAACGACTTCGGCCCGGCGTGGTGGGAGGAGCGTCGTGTCTGCCAGCTCCACCTCCATTCGTGGGTAATGCGGTTTTTGTCTGCGGCCCATTTTGTTGTCTCCCTGATCAACGGTATGGGCACTATAACAACACCTGTTGTTTTCCATGTCAACAACCAATGTTGTTTTTTTTGCCGGCCTCTCGGTCATTGTGGGGCGTATCTTGCGGGTGAATATGGGCAGGAAGTTCTATATATTTGCCGCGACAAACAAGGAGGCATTCGTGCAAAGAAACTTAACTGCAGTTATCGCTACCCTGCTTCTAGCCTGCCCATTCCCGGCAGCCGCAGATCTGGTAAAGAAAACGAGTTCAGGCATCTGCCATCCGCCAGCCAGTTCCTACTTCGACCGGACAAAGAACTACCAAGCTTTCGACAAGGTTGAAGCTTGCCTGGCGTCCGGCGGTCGACTTCCAAAGGGCATGAGCGGATATCGAGACAACAGTGAGTCCGCCAGCAGGCCCCTGGCGAAAGCCGACTCACGGTATGAGAGAAGCAAGTTTGGGCATGGGTGGGATGATGCGGATGGAGACTGCCAGAACAGCCGTGCCGAGGCCCTGATCGCTCAGTCCAGCACCAAGGTCAGATTCGCGGATGAAAGGCTCTGCAGGGTGGTTACCGGCCGCTGGATCAGCCCCTTTACGGGCAAGGTCATTCAGAATGCTTCAGAGATCGATATTGATCATGTCGTACCGCTGAAGTGGGCTTGGGACCACGGAGCCAATACCTGGTCTGATGGTAAGCGGGAAAGGTTCGCCAACGATCCGGTCAATTTGTGGAGTGTAGAGCTGTCCCTAAACCGCCAGAAAGGCGCTCAGGGGCCTGAGGAATGGCTTCCGCCAGCTGGGAAGTGTCAGTACGTCAGCAGGTTCGTCAGGATAGTGAAGGTTTACGGGCTGAAGCCCTCGCAGGGAGAGTTCAATCGATACAAACAGCAGCTGGCGGAGTATTGCGGGTAAGAAAAAGCCCTTCATTTATCAGGCTATACATCGTCTTCAATAACTTCGCGCAGAAAAATCAATCGCGGTATTTTTTGACCGGCATTATCTGAACGGAAAACGACCGTGACTTTGCCACGTATTTGGCGTTTGTTGAAAAGGTCGTCAGGCATAACGGATGGATCCAGCTGAAGCTTTATTCTTCGATCGCTGAGGTCAGGAGCGCGCACGCGCCATCCGCTTTTAGTGTGATCGAGATCAATGGCCCTGAGCTCCAGCAACAGCCCGTCGTAATCTTCGACTATCTCCTCTGGCTCATCATCCTGGACATAATCCGGCATTGCTTTGACGGACTCACTGGTAATTTTTAGGCCGGGATTATCCCCAAACTCGATATATCCATTTGGATCTCGCTTTGCAGGCTTCACGATCCGGGCTGCGTCTTTGGCAAGTTGATTCTTGTCCTGCACCGCGTTATCAATGAGTGCCCGAAATTCGTCTGCATCCAAGCCGACCATGCCGCTACCAATTTGGATAACGGTGTTGTTATTTGCTTCAATCGCAGCTCTTTTCTCGGGCTTATTCTTTGACCGTTTCCCCAACCAGTAGAGGCCACCGCTCAGGACCATAACCAAAATAATTGCGGATAGCACTTGAGGGTCACTCATGACCTCCTCCATACCAAGCTTTTCTCTTGCCGCACCAATGGCGCTGTCGAAGTTTTTCTGGTTGCCAAAGATGAACTTTACAACGAGGTCTTCCCAAATACTTCCGGATCTGAACTCATCGAGATATATCTCGACAGACTCTATCTTGTAGTCCGGAAACAGCGCTTCAAGCACGCTTGGAGTTTGCCTGATCAGGCTATCTAATGCTACGAGCCCATCCGCTATTTCCTGAATAGAGGCCCTGTTTTTGTTTGTGTAGTGAACCTGCTGGGGAATGCTGAAGTCCATTTCAAGAGCCTTACTTCGTTGGATTTATCGGAAAACTAGCGCAACACTGACCACCAAAAAACACGCCCGATGATCCGGATATTGTTGTCGATCACATCCTGAGCGGAATACTCTTCAGTCGCATGCTCTGATGCATTCTGGCTCACAATCTTGATTCCGCCACCTGGTCGACGGTGCAGATACTTCACTCTGAGCATGCCATCGTGGTCGATCGCGTAGATCTCGCCATCCCGGACGGCGGTGTCACCGGTGTTAACCCCAACACAGGTGCCGTCCGGCATAACCGGTTCCATGCTGTTGCCGCGGACGAAGGCACAGGCCGCATTCTCTTCGACCACCCCTGCCCTGGATAACGTGGATTTTGCAAAGCGGAGTTTGGCGCCGTGGTTCTCGATTACCTGAGTCTGGCCCGCGCCGGCTGCCAGCTCTACTTCCCTGAACAGAGGCAATTCAACTTCATCCTCATCCAATGGCGTGTTGCTGTCCCAAGCATCCATGTGCCCGAAGAACTCCAGTTCGTCGGCATTTTTAGAAGCCCGCTGTAAATTTTTATTAGTCTGCGGTGACACACAAACATCGCGTTTCGTCCCCGATCTGGGAAAGCCCTCAATTTCAATTTTTGAAAGCAACCAATCTGGCGCATATAAGCCGCCACCAGTTATTTCTTCGAATTCGTCTTCAGTGATGCCGAGCAGATTCTCAATATTGTCGCCAGCTTCCAAGCTTTCTCGAACGCAATCAAAAAATATCGTTTCCCATTGATACCGGGCATCAGACTGATCAAGCTCTTTACGAGCCTTCCTCGCCTCCTCCTCAAGCATTGGCCCGCTACCGGAAACCAGCCACAACAAACTGACCCCAAGAGCTTCAGCCATTTCTGCAGCCTTGTTTGAGCGCTGGCTATCCCTTTTTTCGAGAGCTCCAATTGCCGCCTGAGTCAGTCCGACGCGCTCACCAAGCTGCTCTTGAGTATAACCAGCGAGTTTTCTTGCCTGTTTGAGTCTTTGCCCTAACGCCATTGAACTCCCCTTAAAAAAAACATCATAAAACAATTGTTTTAGGGTGCTCCAACAACAGATGTTGACATATAAAACAACTAGTGTTGTTATTGCATGCGAACGCAGCGGAGACGTCGATGAGTACCGAAGCCCTCAAAAAGGCAATTGAAATAGCTGGCAACCAAACGTCGCTTGGAAAGCTAGTAGGGCTGTCTCAGCCCTACATATGGAATTGGTTAAACCGAGATCAATCAATTCCTGCTGAATACGTCATTCCTGTTGCCCAAGCCATCGACTGGCAGGTCACTCCTCACGAGCTCCGCCCGGACATCTACCCGAATCCTACTGACGGGTTGCCGGCGGAACGATCTGGAGAGGCCGCCTGATGGTTTCCATTAAACCACTCCGGAGCTGGCGGAATACCCGTCTGACTACGGGTGGATATCTGTACAGGGTTTGAAGCAAGCGCGAGCTGGAGCTCTATCAGAAGCAGCCGGTAAAGCTGGCCAGGCGAAAGCCAAGGTGCCGACATTGCAGCCGGGGACAGGGTCCCGGCGATAGAACGCCAGCAGCGTGAGGCAAAGGTAACCCACCACCGCCCCAGTTGATCGCGCTGACAGCCTGGAAAGACAGGCCGTATCCGGGAGGGCTCTGCTCCCATGACCAAGGTGACTTGGTAGGTCTCCCCAGGCCTGCGAGTCAGGTAGAGCCCTCCTCGGATACGGATACCGCCCGAGAGAGCCCGCCCGCTTCGGCGGAATCTGAACTGCCCGTGTGAGCTGCGGCAGGAATGTAGGGCCATAGAACGTCGTGCGTCGAGCCACCGGCGCCACGGCTCCACCCTGGGGATGGTGCCCAGGGCACCCGGCACAAAAGTATCACCGTTGGTAGGTGGTTGACGTGTCCCCGGACGAGGGTAACCGGGACGCATCTGGGAGTGTCCTTGCCGTTGAAAGCGGGTCCGCCAAGCGAGGGCATTCCACAGATGTGTAAGGGGTTGGGAGGTTCCCGGCCGACGCATCAACCGCAATGACATTGCGAACTTGTGGCTCCCACCGGTAGGGGGTCTGGGTAGCCTCCCTTCAAAAGGCATACGGCGGTGGTACCGGATAACCCGCCAGCTATGCAGGCATGGAGAAACGGTGTCTCGCTGGGCTCATAACCCGGATATCGGAGGGTTCGACTCCCTCGCCTGCTACCAGACAACGCTTTGAGGTGGACCATGCAATCACTTGGTGAATGGAACGCCTACGTTGCCGCCGGCGCCGATCGGGAAGAGAGAAAGGCCAGGCTGGCGGAGTGTCCGGAGTCACTACGAGAAAACGTGACATGTCACGTTAAGACAGTTTTTGAATTACGCAGTCGGAGCAGGCAATGCCAGAGAAACTCGAAATCAAACTTCCCTGGCCGCACAAGGCCCTAAGCCCGAACTCACGAGGGCATTGGGCAAAGAAGGCCAGGGCTGCAGAAGTCTATCGGTACACCTGCAAGATGATTTCGCTGGAGACCATCCAGGCCGGCAAGTGGGATCTGACTCCGCTGAGGGAGCTGGTCGAAGCTGGCGGCGAAATTCATGTGTTCCTGGACTTCCACCCGCCTAACCGGCGGGCCCGGGACGACGACAACATTATTGCCGCGTTCAAGTCAGGCCGTGATGGGCTGGCGGACGCACTGAAGATCGATGACTGCCACTTCCGGACACATCCATTCCTGAAGCGCGACGAGATCGTCAGGCCGGATGGAGAGATTCGGGTGGTGATTACGGGGAAAGGGCCAGAGGCCTAGAAAAAGAAAACCCGGCTCAAACGGTGCGGAAACACCTCGCCGGGTTATCAACTAACGAGGTAAAGATTATGACGGATCTGACTCTTCAAGGGAATACCCAAGCGCTCACCATGACCAGCGCTGAAATCGCGCAGATCTTGGAGTCCCGGCACGATCATGTGAAGCGTTCCATTGAACGGTTAGCTGGGCGAGGAATTATTAAACTTCCCCCAACGGAGGAAGTTAAAAACCACTTGGGCCAGACGGTGAAGTCGTATCAAGTCAATAAGCGTGATAGCTACGTGGTCGTTGCACAGCTTTCACCTGAGTTCACCGCGCGGCTGGTTGATCGCTGGCAGTACCTGGAAGAACAAGCAGCCCTACCCTCGTGGGCGCGAAACCTGACCAAAGAAGCCCGGATCGCCCTCGAGGACCTCAGTTCCCAGGTTGACCACTACAAGGGCGAAACCAACCGCCTCAACGCTGTTTGCAACGACCTGGCCGAAAACCTCAAGGCCGGCCTTACACCTGTGGAATTCTGCCGGATGCTCAATGGCGTCAACCTGAACCGAGTGCAGCCTGTCCTGGTGGAGCGAAAGCACCTGCTTCGGACTCCGCACGGTTACCGTAGTGCGGCCGCCTACCGGGACAAGCTTTTCACCGAGCGGCGCTATCTGAACAGAGACGATCGGCCCTGCGAGAAGGTTGTGCTAACGCAGAAGGGCGCCAAGTGGCTCTATGCCCAATATGAGCAGGGCCGGCTTGAAATGCGTAAGGACTGGGATGGCCATTACAGCCACGTCCTGTTCGATGACCAGGAGAACGTGGCGTGAGTGGTATTGAACTATTCGACAGGCCGATCGCCTTCCAGAGAGCGTTTGTTGACCTGGGCGTCGGCATCACAGGTGCCTTGATGCTCTCCCAGTGCATCTACTGGCATGGCCGGACCTCCAACAAGGACGGCTGGTTCTATAAGTCTCAGTCCGACTGGGAGGCGGAAACCGGCATGACTCGCCGGGAGCAGGAGACCGCACGCAAGCGCCTGGAAAAGGCCGGCTTCCTGGAAGAGATCCGGAAAGGCGTCCCGGCGAAGCTTTACTTCCGGGTGAACGTTGACGCTCTGGAAACCGCCCTGAAAGCGCTGTCCTCCAGAATGGCGGAATCCGCCAATCAAGAATGTGCAGATGGTGCAACCAGTATGGCGGAAAGCGCCATTCAAGAATGCACAAACCCGCCAGACTGTGAGGGCGGAAACCGCCAATCTATTACAGAGATTACTTCAGAGACTACCTCAGAGACTACGGCAGGAAAGACGTCCGGGCCTGACCGGCCGGACAACCACCTTGGCCAGGACCAGCCAGAGCAACCCACCGACCAGAACCAGCCGTCAAGGCCGGATGCCGCCATCGAGAATGGCCGGTTCTGGGGAACACAGGAAGATCTCGACCTTGCGGTGTGGATGTGGGACGCACTGGCCGATCAGCTGGGAGAGGACAAGCCACGAGAACCGAAATTCTCCCGCTGGGCCAACACGATCCGGCTGATGCGAGAGCAGGATGGCCGGGAGCACCGCCACATCCGGATTCTGTGGGACTGGGCTATCCGTCACGAGAAATTCTGGGCTTCACACGTCCAATCCCCCGAAAAGCTTCGCGACAAGTGGCCTCAGGTTGCCATGCAGCGGAGGTCAGAGCGCCGGAAAGCCCCACAACAGGCAGGTATCGATCGAGCCGCCGAGCTCCGCCGCATACACGAGCAGCGCTCGAACAGCCAGCAAGGAGTGACCTATGAACACCAATGACCTGGAGGCCTTTGGCGATATGTGGGCACAGGCCCATGAGATCTATGGCAAGAGCCCCGAGCCCAGGGTGGTTTACATGGTATTCCAGTCGCTCATCGCCTTCTCGTTGGCTGACATTGAGCACGCCCTATCTCGGCACATCACCAACCCAGATACGGGCCAGTACCCGCCCAAGCCTGCCGATATCGTCCGGTTGCTGCAGGGCAGCAGCCAGTCCGCCAGCGGGGAGGCTTGGGCCAAGGTCGATTTCGCTATCCGTTGCGTGGGCAACTACCGCTCTGTGGTTTTCGATGACCCGAAAATCCACGCAGCGATCGAGAGGCTTGGCGGCTGGCAGACCGTTGCCCTGACCGATAACAAGGAATATCCGTTCCTCCGTAACAACTTCCTAAAGCTTTACCAAGGTTTCACCACTACACCACCCGACAGCTTCCCTCGAAAGCTCATCGGCTCCAGCGAGCACGAGAACAGCCTGCAATCTGGCTTCAAGCGTGGTCGTTCGACGGACCAGCCGGCACTGATAGGCGACAAGGAAAAGGCCCGGCTGGTGTACCAGGGTGGGGGTGAGCAAGGCGTGGTCCGCATCCACCATGAAAAAACGGAGGAGTTCCTTGGGCTGGCGGTAGACGATAAAACCAAGCGCATTGGAGGATTGCATTGAGAACCAACCACCTTTCCAAGATGAGAGCTCGCCAGGCGGCAAAAGACTACATGCACGGCGCCGATCTTCGAGCCCAGTCCGAGGAGCTCTCCGACAAGCTGCTGGCGGCGAAATTTGCCTGCCATGTCTCGACCATCAAGAAAGTGAGGGAGCATATGCCGGTCGCCGTCCTCGATGACGAAGACCAGGCGTTGATCCGACAGTGCGCTGCAGAGAAGTCCCGTATTGATCAGCAGCTGCCGAAACTGAGCAAGTCCTACCTGTCCCGGCATTACCAGGTAAGCCCTGAGGCGATCGACATCGAGTTGGATCTGGCCGGCTGGGAGGATCCGCGCATCCAGAGGAAGAAGCGGAGGGCTGCATGAAGAAGCGATCCGGCCCGGCGTTCAACCAGGAGAAGCGCCCGCTGAAGCCCTGCCCAAAATGCCATGGTGGTGGCTTCGTAAAGCCGATGTTCTACCAGATGCCCTGCGATCGCTGCGAGGCATCGGGTGTTGTCTGCAAGGAAACCGGTGAAAGCCTCACGAAGGAAGACCTGGTGATTCAGCTCAGAATCCGACTGACGGAACGCAACCAGGAGCTGGTGGAAGTCAGGAGGCAGATGGCGGCCATGAGGGCAGAGAGCAACGGCCGGGGCTACGGCGCTGGCGGATCCAGATACCACGGGGACTGACATGCTGCAGAAGACGACACCGATACACTCCAAGAAGATCAGGGACGCAGCCCGGAATCAGCCCTGCACCCTGCAGATCGTTGGCGTATGCAACGGGGACTGGTCGACAACCGTTCTGGCTCACCTCCCGGACGAGAGCCACGGCATCGCCCGAAAGAGTGACGACCTCTCCGCCTGCTTTGCCTGTGATTCATGCCATAGCGTTATCGATGGCCGAATGAAGTGGCCACCCATGGAGCTGGAACACAAAGACTGGTACTTCCGCCGTGCCCAGATCCGCACCTGGCGGGTTCTGTTCGAACTGGCAATCTTCAGCATCAAGGGGGCGGCGTGACTATATCGCTGATTCAAATAATGATCGTTTTGGTGTGCGCTTTTTTCTCCGGCCACGCTGCTGCCAATCAAAGCTATGGCTACAGCGGGCTTTTCGTTGCAATCGGCGCCCCTCAACTAGCCTTTCTTCTGATGGAGCTGGCGACATGAAGACAATCACATCGGCATTTGGATTGACCTTTCACAGCAACAACCAGGATCCGGGGAAGGCCTACGAAGATAGAGATTTCCTCCTTTTTAATCCCTGCGACGGCTATCACGTCGCTATAGCAGATTTTGAGGGCTCGGAGTTCATAGAGTTTAGGCAGTTCGCGGGTAGCTCGTACGGGAAAGACTTCTACACAGCCTGGGCCGTGCTGCCGGACACGTCCGATGTTCGTCGTGATTTTCCGCATCAGGATGAAGGCTTGGGTGAAAATACGGAAGACGGCGTGATTCGGAGAGTTGAGTGATGGCAGAGCAAAACCGCAAGACGCACGACCAGCAGCGGGCCCGGCAAGCAGCCCAGCGGGAAGTAGACCGATTCATTGCCTACCTGCAGGGCCTGGACACAATTGACCAGTTGGCGCACGAGGGCCGCAGCATTATGGGCATGTGGGCAGAGTTTGAAGGCAAACCACCATCCGGCTCAGGATTCAATGGCTTCTGCATGCTGGCGGACAAACTGGAGAAAATCCGGCTTCGCCAAATGCCCGAAGAGTTCGCCCGGGCCTACGATCGGTTAAGCCGCATGGCCAGCAGGGCACCAAAGCAGGTAGATGCCCTTTGTGTCGATCGCTTCTATCGAGGCCGGACCAAGGTGGCCATAGATCCATTTACCGAAAAGCGCTATGAGATCCATTGGAACGACTACGCTTGTGCCCAGCTGCTCGGTTGCTCCGTGAAGGTATTCCAGCGCAGGGTCACAAAAGGCTATGGCCAGCTCGAGTACCTGCTCGGTTATCAGGAATCTGCAGCTGCATGACACTAGATGTTGACTTCAGGGGTCCAGCAGATACACTATTTGGTAGCTGGTCAAACTGACCTCAAACGAAACCGCCCTCCCCTCGGAGCTGGCGGTTTTTTTGTGCCCGATTACTTCAACTCCAGATCTGCCCGCCACTGAGCGGGCTTTTTTATGAGGACTCGCCATGCTCAAACTTAAAGCCGGTGTCGTTGCTCAAGGCTTGAGCACGGAAATTCTGCTGGCGGTCTGTGTCGCTCAGTCAGTCTATGCAAGCTATGGCTATGACTGTGTGATTACCTCTCTTCTAGACGGGACCCATAGCTCAACAAGCCTTCACTACTGTGGAAATGCAGTCGACCTAAGGACGCGAATCTTCGAAAACGACTCTGTTGCCGAGTCTGTTGCGAACGACATTGGTGAGTGCCTCGGCGCTGATTTTGATGTAGTACTCGAGCCCGATCACATCCACGTTGAGTATCAGCCAAAGCGATGAGTGAAATGGACCGCAGAGGCTGGCACATCGACAAAGGCATCCCTATCGCAGTGCTGGTCACTGTGGTGTTGCTGGCGGTTTCCATTGCCAGGGATCAATCCAAGCAGGATGAGCGGCTTTCGCTAGTTGAAAGCTCTGTTCAAACGCTGCAGCAAGCCAGAATAAATGACCAGGAGCGCACTCAGAAGACTTATGACGAGCTCAGGGTCGATATCAGGCGGATGAACGAAAAGCTCGACCGCCTCCTTGAAAGCCAGTATGGACGCAACTGAAACCCACCCAGATCCGAATCGCTGGTGGAAGCACCGCCGGCGCGGGTACTACACCGGCAAGTGGTGGGCGATCTTGCAAACGCCAGGCTGGGTCCTGCTGGGCATTTACGATGCGAAAGTTCTTGAGGCCATGGGGGTGGTGATCGGCTGGTCCTACGGCATCAGCGCCACACTCATCGTTAGCTACTTCGGCAACAACATCGCTGAGGCCTGGGCAGGCAAGGTTAAGCAATGATTCCTTTCGGACCAAAAGCAAAGCTGGCCGGGATAGCGGCTGCAATCGTGGCGATCGGATATACCGGCTGGATGGCCAGAGGCTGGTTCGAGGACAGTAAAGACCTCGCAGCCATGGAAGCACAACAGGCGCTGGCCGCTAAGATCCGTGAGGACATTGGGGGCATCTCCACAAAGGTGGAAGACCGCCTGAATGAGCTCAGGGCCAACGAGCGCATCATCGACCGTGGAGTTATCCGTGAGATTCAGAAGCCGATTTATAAGCGCGTGTGCTTTGAGCCTGAGCTTGTCCGGCTGCTTAACGATGCCCAGCGTGGAGATACCGGCCAATCTGATGGTGAAGTGTCCGGACCAACTCCCTGAGCTGAGAGACGGACAGGCCGATACTGCAGCCACCGTTATCACAGAGACCGCCAGTATCTACCACAACTGCGCCACCAGACAGCGCGGCCTGGTTGATGCAGTCAATGAGGCATATCAGTGAACGAACAGCAGCTCGCCGAGCTCATTGAGGCTATCCGCCAGCAGACTGATGCGATCAATCGCCTGGCCAACAGCAATGCCGCACTGGTTCAGGCAATGGCTGAGGCCGAGGGCATGGATGACGAGGATAGGGAGCCGACCACTTACCTCGATGGCAGCACACTGGACTGATGCCACAGCGTACCGCCAAGCCCTGCCGGGACAAGCTGTGCCGGATGACTACCAGGGAGAAGCACGGCTACTGCGAGGCTCACGCTGACCAGGCGAAGAGCTGGACTCGAGGCAGAGCAGGCAGAGGCAGAGGAGGCAGGCCATGGCGCCGGCTGCGAGACCAAGTGCTTGAGCGTGATCGATACCTCTGTCAGCCATGCAAGAGAGATCAGAAAGCGACACCAGCGACTGAGGTTGACCACATCGTCCCAGAGGCTGAGGGAGGCGCCACGGTTGCCAGCAACCTTGAGGCCACCTGCCACCCCTGTCATCAGGCCAAGACCCAGCGGGAGGCCTTGAGGGCGCGAGCGCGAGGCGACTCACGACCCGGGGGTGGGTAAATCTCTCCAGCCCTGTCCAGCGGACACCGCGCCCTAAATCGTTTTTTTATGCGTGAGAAATAACGAAACTTTTTCCGGAGGTCCTGGTTGAACAACAACGCTCCAGTTCGCGCCTCCGGCGGAGGCCGAAAACGGAAGTCGGTTGGGACTCAGAAAAGCTCGATCACCCGGATCAATCCTCCAGAAGAATTGATGGGCGACGCGGCCCGGAGAATCTGGAAACAACAATCGAAGGTTCTGATTGATCGCGGCACCTTCGAAGTCGAAGACGCCCCACTGCTTCAAGCCTACTGCAACGCCTGGCAGCTGATGCTCGATGCCGAGATCCGGATTGCCAACGAGGGATTAACGCTCCCGACCGCTGATGGCAGCGAGAAGATGCATCCGGTTGTGAATGTCCGAGACAAGTCAGTACAGCAGCTTTCGAGGCTCGGCTCACTGCTCGGGCTGGATCCGCTCACCCGAATGAGAATGCTCGGCGGTGGCGGAGCAAATGACGACGGCAAAAACGAGGGCAACGAATTCGACGAGTTCTAACCTATGAGCGCCTACCCCAATGTGAACGCGGCGCAGAAGTACGCCCGCGATGTGGTAGGTGGCCGGATCGTCGCCTGCAGCTACGTGAAGGCAGCTTGTGCCCGACACCTGAATGACCTGAAGGCAGCGAAAGCAAAGAGCTATCCGTATCGGTTCGACCGGGACCTGGCGGAAAGAGCCTGCCGGTTTGTCCAGCTTCTACCCCACACCAAAGGGGAATGGGCTAGAGGCAACCAGAGGATCGTTCTTGAGCCCTGGCAGTTGTTCAGCTTCTCGATGGTGTTCGGATGGATCCGGAAGAAGGATAAGCTCCGCAGGTTCCGAGAGGTCTACGAAGAGGTCCCTCGAAAAAACGGCAAGTCGATCAAAGTCGCCGGCGCCGGGCTGTACGCCTTCTGCGCAGATAACGAATACGGCGCTGAGGTCTATTGCGGTGCCACCAGCGAAAAGCAGGCCTGGGAGGTGTTCCGCCCTGCCCTGAAGATGGCGCGGAAACTACCAAACCTGCGAAACCGGTTTGGCATCGTGCCCTGGGCAAAGAAGCTGGAACGGGGCGATGGCAGCGTTTTCGAGCCGGTGATCGGAGACCCGGGCGACGGCTCCAGCCCCTCGATGTCGATCGTGGATGAGTACCACGAACATCCGGATTCCCGGCTCTACGACACGATGATCACCGGGATGGGCGCCCGATCGCAGCCTTTGATGTGGGTAATAACCACCGCCGGTTTCGATGTCGCCGGGCCCTGCTATGAGATGCGCGAACGCGCGATCGAGATGCTGGAAGGCACCAGCCAGGATGACGAGCTCTTTGCCATCATCTACACGATCGATCCAGGCGACGACTGGACAACCGACGAGGCCATTCTCAAGGCCAACCCGAACGCCGGCGTTTCGGTAAAGCTCGACTACCTCAAAAGCCAGAGGGACAAGGCGGTTGCCCGGGCCAGGTTGGCCAACAAGTACAAGACCAAGCACCTCAATGTCTGGGTCTCCTCGAAAGAGGGGTACTTCAACATGGAGGACTGGAAAAAGTGCGAAGACCCGTCGCTGACCATCGACCAGTTCCGCGGTGAAGACTGCTTTCTGGCATTCGACCTGGCCCGCAAGCTAGACATGAACAGCATGGCCCGGCTGTTCAGCCGCCAGGTAGATGGCAAGACTCACTATTACTGCGTCGGGCCGAAGTTCTGGGTACCGGAAGACACCGCATTCGACAATGAGGACCGCCGGCTCGGCGAACGGTACCAGGGCTGGATTGAGTCCAAGCACCTGGACGCCACAGACGGCAGCGAAGTGGACTACCGGGAAATCCTGGAATGTGCCAAGGAAGCCAACCTGGAAACGCCGGCGCAGGAGTCACCCATTGACCCGCATGGCGCCGCGAACCTATCGCACCAGCTGGACGACGAGGGGCTGAACCCGATCACCATGGTTCAGAACTACACCAACATGTCGGACGGGATGAAGGAGCTGGAGGCCGCGATCGTTTCCGGCCGATTCCACCATGACGGCAATCCGATCATGACCTGGTGTGTCGGTAACGTGGTTGGCAAGTACCTGCCTGGCAATGACGACGTGGTCCGCCCGATCAAGCAGGGCGATCACAACAAGATCGATGGCGCGGTGGCTCTCATTATGGCCATAGGCCGCGCACTGGCGAACGCCCAAGTAGGCGAAAGCGTACTGGATACCCTTTCTGACGACGACATCCTGGTGATGTAAATGCGCACTTATCTGATCGACACCCTGGGCCTTGCCGGTTTCGGGGCGATGACCTATGGCCTGTATCTCAGATTCGGCCTGGCTGATGCCCTTATCGCTGCTGGCGGACTGATGCTCGTCATGGCTCTGGCAGCGGCCCGCGCCTCCAAGCGCAACGCTGGCGGAGGTAAGAAATAATGCTTGAGTCCCTGTTCGCCCCGGATTCCCGCTCACTGGAGGATCCGAGTACACCTCTGACCGGCCAGAACCTGGCGGAGTACTTCGACACCAATATAGGCATCCAGGTTGATAACCAGTCCGCCCTGACTCTCTCGGCGGTCTACTCCTGTATCTACGTGTTGTCGTCGTCCATTGGCCAGCTGCCGCTTCACGTCATGCGGAAAAAGGGCGACAACATCGAGGCGGCCAAGGATCACCCGGCTTATTGGCTGCTTCACGATGAGCCCAACGAGTGGCAGACCAGCTACAAGTGGCGGGAGACGAAGCAGGGCCACGTCCTCGGCTGGGGCAACGGCTACACCCAGACCGTGCGCAGTCCAAGCGGAGAGCTGCGCGAACTCGTCACCCGACGGCCCTGGGAGACCCAGCTGGTCAAGAATGGAAACCGGTGGCTGTATGCCAACAACAGCGAAGACGAGGGCAGTCGTGCGATCGCCCTAGAGGACATGATCCACGTCCGGGCCCTGGGATCCGACGGCCGGACCGGTAAAAGCCTTATCCGGCAACACGCCGAAACCATTGGCCTGGGGCTGGCGGCGCAGCGCTATGGCAAGGATTTCTTTACCGGTGGTGGTCGCCCTACCGGCCTGGTCACCGTGAAAAACTCGCTTCAGAAGGACAGCTGGGAGCGCCTCAAAACCGCCTGGAACAACGCGGTCTCGAAACTGAAGGCCAGCGAAAACAAGACGCTGATGCTGCCGGCGGATCTCGACTACAAGTCGATCACGATTCCGCCAGAAGATGCACAGTTCCTGGAAACCCGGAAGCTGAACCGCTCTGAGGTTGCCGGCATCTTTAACGTGCCGGCGCACATGATTAACGACCTGGACAAGGCCACGTTTTCCAACATCAGCGAGCAGGCCATCCAGTTTGTCCGGCACACCATGATGCCCTGGGTTGTGAACTGGGAGCAGGAGATCAACCGCCGGGTATTCACCCGAGCCGAGCGTGCTGCTGGCTATTACTGCAAGTTCAACCTTGCCGGTCTGCTGCGGGGTACCGCGAAAGAGCGAGCCGAGTTCTACCACGCTGCGATCAACGACGGCTGGATGGACCGCAACGAAGCCCGAGTGCTCGAGGATATGAATCCCCGGGATGGTCTGGACCAGATGCTGGTCAGTGTGAACGCCCAGCCCCTGAGCGCCCTGAATCAATCCGACACCCCCAACGATGACGAGGAATCCACCTCATGAGCGAAGTCGAGAAGCGCGCCCTTCTGTGTGAGGTGCGTGCCGAAGAAACCGAGGAAGGACAGCCGGCCCGCATCGTCGGGCATGGTGCCGTCTTCAATAAGCGCAGTGAAATGATCCTGGGCATGTTCAAAGAGGAGATCGCCCCGGGCGCCTTCGATGACGTGCTCAATGACGATGTTCGAGCACTGTTCAACCACGATCCCAACTTTGTTCTGGGGCGAACTCGCAGCGGGACGCTGGAGCTTTCGGTTGACGCCGAGGGCCTTCGTTACGACATCAATCCGCCGGACACCCAGTCCGTTCGGGACCTGGTGTTGGCTCCGCTGACCCGGGGTGACATCACCGGATCGAGCTTTGCGTTCCGGGTTGCGCCTGACAGTGACGAGTGGATGGAAGACGAAGACGGCCTGATCGTGCGGACCATCCACCGTTTCAGCCGATTGCTCGACGTTTCGCCGGTGACCTACCCGGCCTACCCGGATGCGGGCGCTGCAAAGCGCTCCCTCGAGGCTCGCTGTGAAGAGATCAAGGGTCTCGCCCAGCGTGCCATCAATCAGCGCCGCGCCCGCGAGCGCTTCCTTGAACTCATCCACGCCTGAAACCAAAACATCGCCCCGGAGGGCACAGCACTATGAAACTCCATGAATTGAAGCAAGCGTACAACGAGCTCGCCCGGAACATGCGCAACCTGCATGACAAGATTGGCGACAACACCTGGACTGACGAACAGCGCAGCCAGTGGAACGACTGGAAACAGAAGCTCGACGGTTTCGACGAGCTGATCAAGCGCGAAGAAGCACTGCGGGATGCTGATCAGCGCTTCGTCGAAGATAACGAAGAAGAGCACCGCGACAACCTGGACAACGAAGAGCGCGGCGGACAGTCCGTTGACGAGCAGCGCGCCCAAGCGTTTGACGGGTTCCTTCGTCAGGGGATGTCCGAAATGTCCGCGGAGCAGCGCCAGATCTTGCGCGAGATGCGTGCTCAAGCCACCGACCCAGACACTGCTGGCGGCTACACGGTACCAACCGAGATGCTGAATCGCATCCACGAAGCGATGAAGGACTACGGCGGTCTGGCCAGCGTAGCCCAGATCCTCACCACTGACAGCGGTCATACGCTGGAGTGGCCCACCTCTGACGGTACCGCTGAAGAAGGCGAGCTGATCGGCGAGAACTCTCAGGCATCTGAGGGTGACGTGGTGTTCGGTATCAAAAACCTTGGCGCCAAGAAGCTCAGCTCCAAGGTGATCCGCGTTTCCAACGAGCTGCTGAACGATTCGGGCATCGACATTCAGGGCTTCCTGGCAAGCCGTATCGGTTCCCGCCTCGGGCGCGGTGAGGCCAAGTTCCTGGTGCAAGGTACCGGTGCTGGCACTCCCGAACAGCCAACTGGCCTGCAGGCATCCGTTACCGGAACCACAACCGCGGCCAGCTCTGCCGAATTCACCTGGCAGGAAGTCAACAGTCTGATCCATAGCATCGACCCGGCTTACCGCCGCGCTGCGAATTTCCGCATCGGTCTTAACGACAACACGCTGAAGCTGATGACGGAGATGGAAGACTTGCAGGGCCGGCCTCTGTGGCTCCCAGCGGTATCGGGTGCGGCACCGGCCACAATCCTCAACGTGCCTTACTTTGTGGACCAAGGCATTGCCGATATCGGCGTGAACGCTAAGTTCATGTACGCCGGCGACTTTGCCCAGTTCATCATTCGCCGGGTTCGTTACATGGTGCTGAAGCGCCTGGTAGAGCGTTACGCTGACTTCGACCAGACCGGCTTCCTCGCCTTCCACCGATTTGATTGTGTGCTGCAGGACGCGGCCGCCATCAAGGCACTGCAGGGCGCTGCCACCTAATCCACTGGGCCGCCTTGAGCGGCCCATGAACTGACGGAGCCGATATGCTCGAGCTGGACATTATCAAGCAACACGTCCGGCTCGAGCCGGACTTTGTCGAAGACGACACACTACTCGAAACCTACTCAACGGCGGCCCAGCGCCTTGTCGAGAACTACACCGGCCGCACGCTTTATGCCACGGCGGCAGAAATACCGACCGAAACCGATCCGGACACCGGAGAAGTCACCACCGCCGACGAAGACGCCCTGGTGCTGGATGACGACATCACAACCGCGATGCTTCTGCTGATCGGCCACTGGTACGTCAACCGGGAGAGCGTTGTTGTAGGGACCATAACCTCTGAATTGCCAATGGCGGTCGAGGCTTTGATTTCGCCGTACCGCCACTTTCATTTCGCGTAGCGAGGAATAGCTCATGGCACGCAAACCCAGCAAGACAAAGCAGGACCAGGCGACAGACCAGCAGCCGGTCGATCCTGAAAAGGTCGAAACCTCTGAGGCCGAAACCCAGTCAGAAGCGGCAGGCGGTGAGCAGAGTGAGCCAGAGTCCACGACGCAACCGGCAGCAGAGCCACAATCCGAGACTGCAGAGCCCGAAGAAAAGGAAGGACAGCCTGCCGCCAGGACGAAAGCTCGGATGGTTGAGGCCACTCTGAAAACTCGCCATTGCCGAGGTGGCATCTGCAAGGAAGCCACTGAAAAAATGTGGATGACTCAGGGCGAGTACGACCGCCTGAAGAAATACGACCGGGTAGAGTGAAATGAGAGCTGGCCAGCTTCGTCACAGGATCACTATCGAAAAGCCTGGCCAGACCCAGGATCCCGCAACCGGTGAGATGGTTCCGGGCTGGCAGGTCGTGGCTACTGTATGGGCTGCCAAGCGGCCTTCCAGCGCCCGGGAGTTCAAGCAGTCCCAGGCTGGTCAATCTGAGGTCACCGGTGAATTCCAAATCCGGTACCGCCCTGGCATCGACGCAACCATGCGGATTGTTCACAAAGGCCAGGTCTTCAACATCGAAGGCGTCCTACCAGACGATCGAAGTGGCCGTGAGCACCTGACCCTGCCCTACAGCGAAGGCGTTAACGATGGCAGCTGATGGCGTGAACTATAAGTTCAACGGCCTGCCGGAGCTCCTCGGCAAGCTGGACGGCCTCGAATACGACCTCAAGCGCAAGGGCGGACGGTTCGCACTTCGCCGCGCTGCACAGGTTCTCCGTGATCAAGCCCGTCAGAATGCTGAGCGCGTGGATGATCCCCGCACATCAGAGAACATAGCGGCGAACATCGTCGAGCGTTGGTCGGGACGAACTTTCAGAAAGACCGGCAACATGATGTTCCGAGTGGGTGTTCTCGGTGGTGCTCGCCAGTATGCCAACACTAGGGAGAATGTCCGGAAGGGTCGGGCTGGCCAGACATACCGAACGGACGGCAGCTCCGGGAATCCCGGCGGCGATACCTTCTATTGGCGTTTCCTCGAATTCGGTACAGAGGATGCGCCCGCGCAGCCAATATTCCGGCCGGTACCTCAGCAAGCCGGCCAGCAAGCCGTGGACGTATTCGCCAACGAGTACACCAAAAAGATCGACCGCGCCCTGAAACGGGCCAGGAAAAAGGCCGGCGTGAAATGAGCATTTTACAACTAATCGGCTGGCTGATGATCTTGGCGCCGTTTGTGGCCATTTTCGGGCTAATAACAAAGACGGAAGGCTTCAAAATTGCCGCAATGATTTACGCCATTTGCGCGGCCGTGGTCGCTGTACTCTACGTTGGCATTCGACTTGCCGAGCTAGGAGGCTGAATGACCCCTCCAATTTTTCAGGTATGCGCCTCAGACACTAATGTCACCGATCTGCTCGGCACTGGGCCAACGCGGCTATTCCCGTTCGGTCAGGCTCCCCAGGGGATCACCCTGCCCTATGCCGTTTGGCAAACTGTCAGCGGCCTGCCAGAGAACTATCTGGGGCAGGCGCCCGATCTCGACAGCTACACCATCCAGATCGATGTTTACGCCGGACGAGGCAGTGAGGCCCGACAGGTAGCCGCGGCGCTCCGCGATGCGATCGAACCCCATGCCCACGTAGTGAGCTGGAATGGTGAGAGCACCGAACCAGACACCGGCCACAAACGTTACGGATTCGACGTCGAGTGGCACGTTCACCGATAGCCCAGAAGCAGATTCAAGAAACCCGGCCAAGAGCCGGGTTTTTAGTTTCGGTACAGCCTAGGGTCGCTCCTGAATGCCGGCGACGCCATCTAACCGGCCGGCTGTACCTCCTATTCGAGATGGCAGAGGAGAATAGTGATGGCTGACATCATTCCTTTCGATTACCAGGGCCAGTTCGTTCGTTTCACTACCGAAGGCTGGATCAACGCGACTGATGTGGCAAAACAGTTCGGTAAACGCCCTACAGACTGGCTCAAACAAGACGAGACCAAGCAGTATCTGGCAGCTCTGGCTGAAGCGCTTACATGTGATCCTGAGTCACTTGTAAAAACCAGCCGAGCCCGGGCGGATCGCGGCGGTGGTACCTGGCTGCATCCGAAGCTCGGGGTCCGTTTCGCGCAATGGCTCGACATCCGGTTCGCAGTCTGGTGCGACCTCCACATCGATGCAGTCCTTCGTGGCAGCGGCAACGCTCTTCAGGAATACGAGCGCGCGCACAACGCACTTGAATCACGAAAAGAGCTGGCCAGCGAGCAAGGTCGCGGACTGGCTCAGTGGCGCCACCAGAAGGAGCCACTCCAGCAGCAAGTCGAATACTGGCGAGAACAGTTACAAATGAACCTGGCGCTCGACGCCGCAGTTTAAAGCCCGCTACTGAGCGGGCTTTTTTATGCCCGAAACCCGCACGAGGATTTACACATGTCTGTATTGGCACAAGGCACGCACATCTTCATCCTGGACGACACCGGTGAAACACCGGAAGTGGTCCGCATCGAATGCGCCACCAGCTTTTCCCCGGGTGGCGATCCCGCTGATCAGATCGAGGACACCTGTCTGGAGCATAACGAGCGCTCTTACCGGTCCGGTCTGCGCACTCCTGGCCAGGCATCCATGGGCCTGAATGCTGACCCGAAGTATGACAGCCACCTGCAGCTCTACGGTCTGTCCCGGATGAACCCAAACCCCATTATTCCCTGGGCGGTTGGCTGGTCCGATGGCAAAGCGGTTCCCAATTTCGGTTATGGCGTCGACTCTGTAACCGTAAGTGAAGGTGGATCGGATTACAGTGAGTCCACCACCACTGTCGAGTTCTCTGCCCCAGAGGATTCCGATGGCAAAGTCGCAACCGGCGTGGCCACTGTCGTTGGTGGTGTAGTCACCGAGATCACCATCACCGACCCGGGCAGCGGCTACTCGGCAGCTCCGACCGTCACCGTTAACGATAGCGGCACGGGAACCGGCGCAACCGCAACCGCCTCGCTGGAAAGCAGGCCATCGTTTGTTTTCCCGGACACCCGCACCTGGTTCACCTTCCAGGGCTATGTTTCCGACTTCCCGTTCGACTTCGCTCAGAACACTGTCGTCACCACTGAGGTTTCGATTCAGCGTTCTGGTGACTCCAACTGGATCAAGAAGGCTGCCAGCTAATGGATCTGACCCTTGATGCACTCAAAGACATGGGCGCCTTTACCGGCGCCCCTGTTCAGAAAGAAATTGTCCTGAAGAAAGAGGGTAAGGACGAAAAGACTGCCACGGTCTACGTGCGCAAGCTTTCCTATTACACCGCGGTTTCGGACATTAAATCCCTCAACGCCAATTCGGATGCAGTGGCTGGCCGCATTGCTTCTGCCATCTGCGACAAGGAAGGGAAACCTGTGTTCAAGCCTGGCGATATTACTGGCGAGGCAGATCCTGAACGCGGGCCCCTGAGCAGCGAGATCACCATGGAGCTGCTGCGCGTGATCGGCGAGGTGAATGGAAAAAAGACGGAGAGCTGACCGACGAAGATGAACTTTGGCATGAGCTGGTAATGTGCGGCATTGGCGGTCCGACGATCGCCATCGCCAAACAGACGATGAGCTATGTCGAGTTTTTGGAGTGGGCCGAATACCGGCGCAAGCGGGGCAGTCTTCATCCGGGAATGCGGACAGAAAGGGCTGGAGCGTTGGTGGCTGCAATCCTGGCAAACGTCAACCGCAAGAAAGACAGCCAGCCGGTCAGCTTTTACAACTTTGCCCCTCATCACGAAGAGCCAAAACTGTCGCTGGAACAAGCGATGGAAAGCTGGAAATAGGTTGCTAAACTCTGTGCGCATATTTTCAAAGGGATTGATCATGAAAAAGCTAATTCTGTCGGCTTGCGCAGCTCTGACAGCGTGCGCACAGAACCCGATAAATTTCACTCAAGATGTAACCTTGGAGCCTTGGCAGAGCTCGAAGGCAGTGCAGTCTGCCCGGTTTCCTGCCAAATCCAGCGGCGGGGATCTCGAATTCTGCGTTGCAAAGAATGTCGTTAATCCTGCAGTGACGTTTGCAGATAGTGCTGACAGCTTCTTTGGTTCGTTCACTGGGACGTATTATCACGACACAGACACGGATACCGTGGGAGGAGGCTCTGTTATCCAGCATTCATCGAGCAGGGGTGTTATTGCTGTGGGCGTTACCGGCTATGAAGTGTCCGCATTGGTCAGTCGTTACGTTCGCTTCCAGCTCACGGCGACGAATGGCCTATACGAGTTTGACAACCTTGAGCAAGTGCAAGCCAATAGCGGAGCTGCGCCAAACACTGGCTTTACTCCGGTAGGGGCTTTTGCTGGCGCCAACCCTGAACTCGCACTGAAAGCACTTGAGCAAATTGCAGATAAGATTGATCGCTGCCGATCTAATTGACATCCCAACTGATTAAAACCTCGCCACGGCGGGGTTTTTTTATGCCTGGAGAAACGCATGGCCAGAAAGTCACTTGGCACTTTAACTTTAGACCTTGTTGCTAAAGTGTCGGGCTTCGAGCAAGGCATGGATAAAGCCGAGCGAAAGTCTCAGAAAACCGCCAAGCAAATCCAGCGCTACTCCAAGCAGATCGGGGCTGCCATCACCGCAGGCACGGCTGCTGCATTAACTGGTATGACCGCCCTGGTCGCCTCCACGGCGAACAGCGCCCGAGAAATAAAAAATCTTTCTGAGCTGGCGGGGGCAAGCCCGCAGCAATTTCAGAAGCTGACCTATGCGGCAAATCGATACGGCATAGAGCAGGAAAAGATCTCAGATATCCTCAAGGACACTAACGACCGCATCGGTGATTTCATCCAGACCGGTGGCGGGCCGATGGCTGACTTTTTTGAGAATATCGCTCCCAAGGTTGGAGTAACGGCTGACGAGTTCGCTCGACTGTCCGGCCCTGAGGCCTTACAACTTTACGTCCAAAGCCTCGAGGACGCAGGCGTTAGCCAGAAAGACATGACCTTCTACATGGAGGCCATAGCGTCTGACGCAACAGCGCTGATTCCGCTGCTGCGTGATAATGGCAGAGAGCTGAAAATCCTTGGCGACGAAGCCGAACGCACCGGTAATGTGTTCTCCGATATGGACTTTGAACAACTGGAGTCCATACGCCGCAGCATGGATGAGCTGAGCGGTGCCGCGACCGGAATGAAAAATGAAGTCGTCATGGCGGCACTTCCGGCCATCGAGGACTTGGTTGACCTCTTGAGTGATGAAGGCACGATGGAATCGGCTCAGGCGCTGGGGTCTGCCATTGTCACTTCTATGAACTTCGTCATCGAGGCGATAGACGGCGCCGTTAAGGTCACTCAATTTCTGGCAGAAGAGTTGGCGGCATTCATTCATGGCCCTGCCTTCGACGACATTCCTCGGCTGACGGAAAAGCTGAATGATTTGGGGGATGCGGTTGAAGGGCAGGAGGAAAGGCTTAAATCACTCCGGCAGACACCGAACCTGATTCCAAAAGAAGTTATTGCTACCGAAGAAGAACGGCTAAGACGGCTCAGGGCAGAGTATGACGCCGTTTCCGAATTGATAGAAAACGCTCGGAAAAACCAAAGCGCCCAAGCAGGCGCCGGGGATGGAACCGGCGTTGACACAATCGATACATCTGGCTCGGGCGGCAGCACTTCATCCGGTGGTGGATCAACAGGCACTAGCGGCTCTGAGGACGAAACCGGGAGTGGAGATACAGACTATCTCCAGCGCGTAGCAGCTCTTCGCCAGGCTTTTGAAACTGAAAAACAGATAGCTTTGCGCCTTTACGGGGAGCGTAACGAAGAGATAAACGAGCTATATCAGGCTGACGCGATCAGCAAGATGGAAGCCGATCATCTGAAGATCCAGTCTGAACAGGAAATGCAGGATCAACTTAAACAGATCCGGCAGAACGCGGCTGATGAGGAAGCACGACTTCAGCAGCAGCGCCAAGCCCTTATTCTGGCTGGCTCAGAACAGCTCTTCGGTTCATTGGCCGATATTACCGGTCAGTTTGCCGGAGAGCAGACCGCACTATACAAAACAATGTTCGCGGTGCAGAAGGCCGCGGCCATCGCTCAATCTATCGTCGCAATCAACACCGGCATTGCCCAGGCGTCTGCCGTACCGTTCCCCGCTAACCTTGCCGCCATGGCTTCAGTGGCAGCCGCTACCGCTGGCATTGTCAGCAACATTCAGGCGGTATCAATTGCTGGCATGGCCCACGACGGCATTGACAGCGTGCCGCAGGAAGGCACCTGGCTTCTGGATAAAGGAGAGCGAGTCCTCACCTCACCACAGGCTGACAACCTTGATGCGTTCCTTGCCAGGCAAGAAGCTGGCGGAGGATCCGGAACTGTGGTCAACGTCATTGAGGACAATTCCCGGGCCGGCGAGACAGAAACCAAAAGAGGCAGCAACGGGCAGGAAGAGGTTAACGTGTTTGTCGCTGACATCATGGGCGGCGGACCCAGGGCCAAAGCCATGCAAACCGCGTTCGGGCTCAAGAGGCAGGGCTACTGATGGCAACAAACATTGATTTCCCAAAGATGCTTCCAACCCCTCTGCGCAACCGCTATGGACTGAAGTCCGGGCCAACTTTTGCCAGAACCACGATGGCCAGCGGTCGTGCCAAACAGCGCCCGGTTAACAAGGTAGTGCCAACAATGGTGCCAGTGACCTTCCTGTTAACTCAGGAGCAGGCCCAAATCTTTGAAGGCTGGTTTAACTACGAAATCAACTACGGCACTGCCTGGTTTAATTGCCAACTAGATTCCCCGATGGGACTCCGGCCCTATGAGTGCCGATTTACCGATATGTACGAAGGCCCAAAGCTGCGCGGCTTGCGGCACTGGGAGTACACCGCCCAACTCGAAATATTCGAGCGGCCCATCATTACCGAGGACTGGTACACCAACGGCCTCCAGTTCGTTCAGTACGCATCCATTTTCGATCTTGCCATCAACCAAGAATGGCCTTCAGCGTAGGAGCTAGCGCATGACGAAATACAACACTGGAAACCCGGTTGGCAGCTCAGACCCCAGGGACCTCTACGACAACGCAGCAGTCGCTGACCACCTAGTGAACGGGGGCCAAGAAAGCCATCAAGACCGAACAGGTACAAGCAGGAAGACCTGGAAGGGGATGGAAGTTGATTTCTCTGCCGCTCAGACACAAAGGGCCAGTCAATATCAGGCGCAATTGGACGAACTGGAGCAGCTCACAGAAAGCCTGGTCGGCGCGGCTATCTACACGGATACCGCAGCCGGCCTCGCCGCTACCGTTGAAGGAGAGCACTTTAGCGTGCCATCTCCTGATAATAGCGAGTTTCTGATTCTCTACCGTCACGACGCCGGCCCTTTCGCCACCGAGATCAATAGCTACCCCTCCGCTTCCTGGCTAGAGCAGGTTGCCGACCGCGAGAGCGCCAACGAGGCACGTTCGCAGAGGAATAGCAGCACATTGTCCGAGCACGAGAACGACCTGATCGGGCTCGGCGTTACCGATGGCGACACCGCGACCCAGCTCGCAGCTATGCAGGCCAGCCTGGACGAGGCTCGTGATCTGATCGACACCCTGATGGGCCACAACCAAGCACTGGTCGATGCCCTGATCCACCACCACAGCGACAACGCCGACACCCTGTCATTCATTACGGCCGATAACGGCCAGTATACCCCGGTAATTTAAGGAGCCCACTCATGTCGATTATCGTTAAAGACGCCACTGGCGCTAACGTCACTATCAAGACCATCGACGATCTACTGGACGATGCCGGCGCAGTCAGCGAAGGTAGTCCACTCCCTGTCTCCGTTCAGGGTGGTTCGTCGCACATGGGTCGCGTCGGTGGTACCACGCGCCGCGCGGCAGACGGCTTTACGCGCCCCGGCGACGCCACCGCCTACAGCGCCGGAGACTTGATCGCCAATAGCCAGACCGCCACCGAGGTGACTCCTCTGGTATTCGATGTGGCTCGGCTGCCATCGGGGTCAGGGAGGATCAGCGGCGCCACCTGCGTGCTGGAGGCTGCCTCTGGTTCGCTGGCCCCGCTCCCGCAGTTCGATCTTTTGCTGTTCAGGCCTCAAGGTAATATCCCTTACGGCGACGGTCTCTATCCAGCCGACAACGCCGCCTGGTCTCTTACGGCCGCCCAAATGGCCCAGTTGGTCGCTGTCATCCGCTTCTCCGATCTCGGCTGGCGCAACCGGCAAGGTGGCAACACGGGTTCAGGCCCGCTGCTTTATCAAACAGCTCCGATTAGTCCGCGGCAGTTCGCGCCGTTTGATCTTGCCCCCCTGGGCGTTACGCATCTGCGAGGCCTGGTCCAGACCACGGCCGCCTGGGCGGCGCCCAACGTTGGCATCACCTTCGACTTCACTCTCGACGTAGATCAGGACTGATATGACTGCTCCGACTGCTGCAAGGCGTTTCCATGGGGGCAGACGCCCACTTGATGCGCCCGATGACCTACTCCGATGGTATGCCGCCGGCTCTGATGGCGATGTCTTTAACCCGGGCGATGGAGGCAGCGTGTTTTCCGACCTGGCGGGCACCGTCCCCGCCAATGCCGGCGAGCCTGCTGGGCGCATCGTGGGTGCGAGAGGGCAACACCACCTGGCCGCCCCGCAGGACACCAAAAGACCGACCTATGACCTTGACGCTTCCGGGCGGCCTCATCTCGTCACGGCCTCTGGTGATCTGATGGTCAGCGATGCCACGCTTGTGATTAAGGGCCCGATGTTCATCGTCGCTGCTGTTTCCCGATCAGCGGCGGCGGGCTTGCCTCTGTTCCGGCTGATCAAGGATAGCGGCAACTATGCCGGGATTAACAACGTATCCAGCGGCCAGCGGGCGGCAAATGTTGCACGCTACGCCTCCGGTGCCGTTGCCAGCGTACTACCAAACATAGATCCGTGGCCACTCGATGAAATCGAAGTCATAAGCGCACAGCTGATCGACGGCGCCATGGATGTGCGTATCGGCGACCTGGAGCTGAGCGGACTAAGTCCCTTCACCGGTGGCGTTGAGGCGACCGGCGCCGGCATTGGGCTCAATGCCAACAGCCTGACAAGAGGAGCCGCCCAGGTCATGCGCTTCTATGGCGGCGCTGTTTTCTATGCCAAGCCGACACCAAGAGAGCGGGACGAAATCCACCAATATTACAGGGAGCGACTCGGCCTATGAGCATCAATCGCGCACACCTACCCGCCATGCAGCGGGGCAAAGTGATGGGCCCCCTGCCGGGCCTGGCCTACGAGCCCGAAGCATTGGCGTTCTTCGCGGCCGCCAAGGGTCGAGGCTATGATCTGGCAGTGGGTGAGAAGTACGCCTATAACCGCTGGTACAAGCGCATGAAGGCACAGGGGCTGCTTGGCAAAGTGCAGGGAGCCTGGATGCTGGCCAGCGTTGATCCGGCGCTAGTGCCAATCAATCTGGTGGCCCCAGGCACCTATGACCTGACTGCAGCAGGCAGTCCGAAGATCATCCGCCACGAAGGTTGCCGATTCACCGATGACAACTATTTCGACACGGGGCTTCTCTCGGGTGACCTCACGGCCGAGGACAGCCACTTGGCGCTGATGTGCGAGGATGTGTCCAGCAACACCGCCACAGCTATTGGCGCTTACGACGCGAGCGAGGGCTATACGCTGGCACCGGCCCAAGGCCGGGTGCGCATGGCGGCCAGCTTAAAAACCACGGACTCTGCGCAAGACGTGGCGGACGGCCGTGGCTTCTTAATCGCTGTTCGGGATAGCGCGTCCAACGTGCGCCTGGATCGAAATGGCAAGACGCTCGACAGTGTTTACAGCCCCACCGGCACCGTAGTGTCGCGCCCGCTCTACATCGGCTGCGCCAATTTCGAGGGGGCGGCCAGCGGCGCCACCGATCAGCTGCTGACCTTTGCTTCAGTGGGTAGCTCTATGACGGCGGCCGAGGCGCAGCAGTATTACGCCATCACGCGTACCCTGTGGCTGGCAATCCGCTACGGCTGCCCCGATATTCGTGACGCCGGCACCGCGCCCCATGAAGTCGAGGCGGACGTTGTCAGCTATGGCGCCACGCCGGGCGGTATCGTCGCCGCCTACGAGGCGGCTCGGCAGGGCCTGCGGGTGGCGCTCGTCGGCGGCTGGCGTGATCGCCACCTGGGCGGCATGATGGCGGCGGGCCTCAACCACCTGGACATCGGCCTGGATGCGCTCGTCGGCGGTCTTTCGGACTGGGTAGTGGACACTCAGACCCGGCTCAATGGTGAGGTGCGCAGCGCTTCCAACGTTGTCCAGCGTAATTGTGAGCCACATGTGGCCGAGGGCGCCTTCCGCTCGATGCTGGACCCTAAACGCAAGCACGGGCAGGCCATCACGATCTACTGGACGGATGGCGTGGATACGGTGCAAAAGGACGGTGCCGAGATCGTCAGCATCACCACCGTGGACGGCCGCACATTTCGCGCGGCGACTTTCCATGACGGCAGCTACGAGGGCGACCTGATCGCCCGCGCGGGCGTGCGCTATCGCATCGGGCGTGAGGCAGCCGGAGAATTGGCGGGCGAGGCCTTGAACGGCTACAACCCCTACTATGATACCAAGGTTGATCCCTACAACACGCCAGGCGATTCAGGCTCAGGGCTGATTCCTTGGGTTTCGCCGGCCCCTGCGCTGGCCATCGGCGATGCCGACTATGCCGAGTACATCGACGGCGTTGAGGTGTACAACTCCGGGACCCCGGTAACCACTCAGCCATACAACTTTCGAATGTCGATGACCACGGATCCGCGGCGCGCGGCTGACTTCGACACTAATCCTCCCCCGGGCTACGACATCGCGGACTACGAACTATATCTGCGCTACTGGGAAGCTCGCGAGGCGGCCAACCCGGGTGGCATGGATTTTATCGGCGACTCGACAGATACCGTGGTTGCCGACCAGGGCATTCTCAGCCGCACATCTTCGCCCGGCGTGGCTGCCTACGGCATGATTCGAGACATTAACTCGACGTCGCGCCCATCGTCGGACTGGATGGGGCAGAACTTCGCTTACCCCGAAGCCGATTATTCCGCCCGAGCAACGCTGTGGAACGACCACAAAAACTTCACGCTGGGATTGATCTATCTTTCTCGCCACGACCCTTCGCCTCGAGTTCCAGCCAGTCTACGCGCTGATGCGCAACTTTGGTCCTGGGCCGGGTCCGAGAACCTTGATCCCTACGAGGGGCCCTATGGCAGTGACCCGTTATTCTTCCCCAAGCAGCTCTATGTGCGGGCAGGTCGGCGACTCGTCGGCGAGTTGATCATGACGGCGGACCACCTGAAGGAGCTGGTGCCTATTCTGTCCACCAAGACGGTAGGCATGTCTTCTTATCCGCTAGATAGCCATGTGGTTAGGGCCACGGTTCGAGACTTTGGCAACGGGGATCGCGTGGCGCTGGACGGTGGTTTCTTCGACCAAACATATGGCGGTGCTGATGGCGGTACGCCTATGCCGGTCGAAATCATGCTGCCTAAGAAGGCTGAGTGCGAAAACCTGACATCTAGTTTCGTGATCAGCGCCACTCACGCGGCAAACGGGCAGCTCCGCATGGAGGTGTCATCGATGCAGCTGGGCCAGGCAGCCGGAGTTATCGCTACAATTCGCCATGAGTCGAGTGGCGCAGTCCAGGACATCGACTACGAGAACGAGTTGCGCCCGAGATTGGTCGCCTCAAAGCGCTGGTATGACGAATCCAGCCTGATTCTCACTCAAACGACAGGCTAGATATGACGACGATAGCAGCGGCCTACGCCAGCGCAACCGATGAAATCATCCGAACGCTGGAAATCACCCCTGCCGGCACCGATCCGATCCGAGTCTGCACCGGCTTCGCTGATCGGATTTTGACGCTGGAAAGCGGGGCCAAGGTAGAGTTCACAGCCGGCCCCCTGTCCATTCGCAGGCCTAAAAAAAGCGACTCTGGCCAGCAGACGCTATCGTTGTCCATTGCCAACGTAACCGCTCAGGGCCAGGAGGCAATCGAGACGGCACTGGAATCAGGAGATGAAGTTCCCGTCATCTATCGGGAATACTTAGCCTCTGACCTTTCAGCGCCGGCAAGCAATCCGTATCGGATGACGCTCAGGGGTGGCACCTTGCAGGGCATCATGATTCAGATTGAAGCCGGGTACTTTGACCTGCTAAATACTCAGTGGCCACGAGACCGCTACACAGCCGACAAGTTCCCGGGGCTTCGATACCTTTGATGACGCTCAACGATCTACTTTCAACCCCTTATCGCGCCAATGGACGGAAACCGGATGGGGCAGACTGCTATGGCCTGACAAGGCTGGCTCGCGTGCACCTTTTCGGAAAGCCGTGGATGCCGGAGCATGGCGCGGTAGAGGGCTCGGATAAGAGGGCGCTGACCCAGGCCATGCTGAAAGAATCGGTGAATTACCGTGTCTGCGATCCGCACCCAGGCGCCATTGCCTGCTGCTACCGAGGCAGGCTCTGCACGCACATTGCCATCGTGGTCGAAATCGATGGACGCCTAATGATCCTCGAAACCGACGAGCCCGGAAAAGGCAGGCATGGTCCTCGCCTTGTAAATCTTAAACCATTCCAGCAGCGTTTCCTGAGAGTCGTTTTCTATGACGATTAAAGTGTACGACACCATCATGCCCGCCGAGCCCGTTGAGGTTTATCACGATCACGGCATGACGGTCGAAGCCTGGTTGTGCAGCCAGACCGAAAATTACACGCCGGGCCCAGTGCAGCGAGTTAGCTGTGCAATCAATGGCGCAATCGTCAACCCGCTCGATTGGGCGGACGCTGTGATTGGCGAAAAAGACCTGGTGGAGTTTCGCGTTGTTCCGTTTGGTGACGTTGTTGACGCTTTTACCAGCATTGGCGCATTCCTGGTTAACCCGTTTTACGCAGGGTCCGCACTTGCCGGCCAGGCAGCGCTCGATGCGCTGATTAACATTCCAAGCGTTTCCTCCAGGAGCGGAGGTCGGCAGGGTTCCGATATTGCCCCGGCTGACGCAAAAGCCAATACCGCTCGCCTCGGCCAAGGCGTCCCCGAGCTGTTTGGCAGATATATTCGCTATCCCGATTACGTCAATCAGCCCAGGAAATACTACAAGGATGCACGCACGCAAGTTCAAAACATCATGCTATGCATCACCTCAGGGCGGTGCCTGATTGAGACGGCCCTTTTAAAGCTCGGCGAAACGCCCTTCAGCCAATTGGGAAACTCAATCAGCTATCAGGTGTTTGAGCCCGGGGAGGATGTCTCTGTTCATCCCGCGCACGAAAACTGGTACACCGCGCCAGAAGTGGGGGCCACTACTGGGTCAAGTGGCATTCGGCTTTATCGAGGACGATCGTTATCGTCTGGACTGACAGGTGCACAGGTAAGCTACAGCGGGCCGGAAATACGAACCACCAGCACCTCTGTCTTTTTTCCTGGCGACTGGGCAACTGGCGACTTCGTTGCCATATCTACTCGCCAATCCGTCACCGTATCAGTCGATGCGGGCGGGCTTGTAACCCTGGCTGGCGATTGGGGGGATGCCGATGTTGGTGATGAGATAAGACTAAGATCGACAGAGCTTGCAGAGGCCAACGGCGTTTTCCTGATTGACACGAAAACCGGAAACGACATTACGCTCACGCAAGACGGGTCTCCAATTGCCGGGTGGGCCGCTGGAAGCTATTTGATGTTTTCTCGCCGGGAGGACGAAGATTTCCGTATCGACAGTATCATTTATGACACGTCATTCCCGGATCTTGTAGATGGTTTCGGCCTCTCCCGTTTTGTTGGTGGCGCTGAGGATACGGGCTGGTCTAGTTTCCCGGGCGGCACCGGAGTTGCAGATGTGCTGCTGGCAAGCCGATCAGAGGCCGACGGCTGGGCCGGGCCTTTTACCGCGTGTCCAGATGGTGAAACAACCAATACGGTTGAGATTGATATTTTCTTGCCTCAAGGGCAAGGCAAGGTCGATGGCGACACCGTTGTTCCGTTTAGCACGAAGCGCCAAGTTGAAATTCAATGGCGCGAACTCGGAGCAACCGCATGGAACAGCCAGATATACACTATTGATAACGCTACCAGGGACCAACTCGGATTCACTTACCAACTCGACCTTGGACCTGCGATCAGACCAGAATTCAGGGTTCGTCGCGTGACCACAGAGAGCAGCGAGATTGCAAGCCTTGACCGGATTGAATGGCAAGCGCTTCGGTCCAAGCTGCCGACTGTTACCAGTTATCCCGGCGTCACTACGATGGCTGTGACCATTGAGGGCACCGACCAGATCGGCAGCGCTTCGAATAACCGAATAAACTTGGTCGCCACTCGGCTGCTCCCCGGCATCAGCGGTGGAGCCCTAACCCCCGAAGCCCCAACACGATCGATAGCTGCTGCTGCCGTGCATGTTGCAGAGTCGCTCGGCTATTCTGACGACCAGATCGACTTGGACGCATTCGAGCAACTGGACGCAATCTGGCAAGGAAGGGGTGATTATTTTGATTTTGTGATTGGAGATGGCACAGCAAAAGATGCCATTGATCAGATTCTGCGCCCCGGTTACGCCTCGATGACTTTGAGCACCGGCGTGATCACACCTGTGCGGGACGCGCCTCGGACTCAGTTTGAGCAGCCTTATTCGCCGGAGAATATGACGGCACCACTGCAACGTTCGTTCACCAGTCGCAAGCCAGAAGAGCCGGACGGCGTAGAAGTGGAATACACCAACGCTGACACCTGGACAACGGAAACAATAAAATGCTTTCTGCCCGGAGACCAAGGCATCAAGCTGGACAAATTAAAACTCGATGGCGTAACCGATCGAACAAAAGCCTGGCGCATAGGCATGAGGCGGCGCCGATCTCAGCGTTATCGCCGATGGACATACAGTTTTAATACCGAGCTGGACGCCCTGAACTCGGATTATCTCGGCTATGTCCCGCTGGTTGATGATATTCCCGGCTATGGCCAGGCATCCGTGCTGCGTTCGTTAGATACCTCCGGCCCAGTGCCAAAGCTGACTGTGAGTCAGCCTATGGACTGGCAGGATGGGGAAAGTCATGTGGTTGCATACCGTGATGTATACGGCGATATGGTGGGCCCCTTTTCAGCAGCTCGAGGAGACGACGATTTCGAAATCATTGCCAACGTATCTCCGTTGCCGGAACTGTCGCCCAGTCAAGAGCCCCCTCATGTAATTTTTGGCACAACTGACCGCTGGAGCTTTCCGGCTCTGATAACAGAAATCAGCCCGCAGGGAGAGCTTGAAGTGAGCGTTACCGCGACGAATTATGATGAGCGGGTATACGCCGATGACGACAATAGCCCGCCGTGACAGTGTGGGCATTTTGTGGCCACGCCATGAACATGGATGCGCATTAATAGGTTAATGTGGGCGAGGGCGTCCGGCATGATCTTAATTAAATCAGAAAGTTATAATTGCTGTCAGCACTCATAATGCTGGGGTCGGCGGTTCGACTCCGCCCCTTGCTACCAAGATTCAAAGGGTTGCGACGCAAGTCGTGACCCTTTTTTATTGTTTGACTAAAAGTTGCCTACAGGGGGGTGTCAGCTCCGCAACGGCTATGGTCTCGTAGGAGTATCCCAAGAAACTTGGTTCTGGTGCGCAATGGAACGACACTCTCTGATTGCCTTCCGGAGATCCTCAGTAAAGCGACTGTCATTCACTTTGTGAGAAATGTACATCGAGAGATCTACCCAGGCCGCTGTCCGATTATAATAGGGCTTATCGTATTTGTTCATGTAAGTGTCGATCAGCACCCAAGGCAGAACAACCACATCGACGCGATTATTTTTGAGCAGTTCAACTGCCTGCCCCCAATCAGACACGTCAGTCACTTGTGGATCCTCTCCTCTCAAAAGCTTGCCACCAACAAACTTCCGGACGAACGCGAACCGAAGACCAGTCAGACTATCCAACGGTGGGAGATCTCGCAGGAGCAGATAGACATACTCGGTCTGGAACAATAAGCCGCCAAAGTCCGCGTATTCATCCCTTTCCGGCGTCTGCACCAGGGGCAAGCCGGCAGATATGCCACCTTTCCTCAAGCGGTAAAGCATTTGAGCCAAGGGCATTTCAACGAATTTAAAATCTCCCTCCACGCGATTAAAAACGCATCGATAGTAGGGCGCGAAACGGCCCACAAGCTTTCCGTTCTCAACCGCAATTTCCCGATCGATATCATCAAAGACGCCGATTACGTGGGTGCGTTTGGAATCAGCAAGCAGGGATACTGAGAACAGAGACAACCAAAGGATTTGGAGAAGCCTGAGCAAAAATGCCCGTTCCATGATCCACCTCCAAGGCACGCGGATCCAGTGCGTGTTTTTTACTGCATTTCGCGATTTTCGCTGCCGTTAATGTAGGCATATCCGACTGAACCTCTACAGAATGTACTTCTAATAGTAGTAACAAGATCTCCTAATTGCTCAAAAAACGGTCATTGTCACACCGCAGGCAGGTTAAACAATCTTTGACAGTTGCCTACGAGGTATTCGGATAGGCTGGTTGGCTTGTCTCTATGCGCGATTCCGAGGTTGTATCCGACAGTGAGCACAAGAAAGATCATTCCGGTATTCATGGCGTTGGTTTTGGTACCAGTCGCACTTGCGTTCGCAGGACAGACAGGAAAAACCGCTGCCGCTTCGATCGGGATCTTCTGGTTAGCCCTTGGCATTTTCTTTTTCAATGACATCAAACGTTACATCACGAAGAACGAGGAACGTGACCAGGACTAAGTGAAGTTGCGGAAGACGGCCGAACAGCAGACTACAGGTGATCTGGTGACAGATGGGCATACTTCATGATCATGGTCACGTTGCCGTGCCCAAGAATCCGCTGAAGCGTATGGATGCCACCCCAATTCATCATGTAGTGACTGGCGAAGGTGTGCCGAAGAATCTGGGTGAGCTGTTAAGGAACGGCCCTAAGGGTCAGGGCCGCAGGCTCGAGTACTCCGCCCCTTGCCACCAAGATTTAAAGGGTTGCGGCGTAGGTCGTGACCCTTTTTATTGGCTGAATACAAGTTGTCTACATCGAGGACGGGGAGTGCGAGTCAACGCCAACAAACTCCGTATTGATAGCCTCTTCTATTTTGCAGCGCTGGATCGCCAGCATCAGAGCGCGCTGAACGTCGGTGTCCCGCAACTTTTTCGACATGTATAAGGAAACAGGAATCACGCCGACCTCCCAGGCAGAAAGTACCTCCCGCTCGCTGTCGAGAAAACGCTTCGCCATACCTGATGGCATTACAGCAACATCGATTCGCTGCAGCTTGAGCATCTCCACTAACTGCGACCAATCTGATACTTCTTCGACTCTACCCGCGGACTCTGGAATAAACTGTTTGCCGACAAAGCCCAAAACGATCCCATATCGTAGCCTGGGCGTTTCGGCAAAAGCCGCATCAAGCTGCGATGATCGTAAGCTTACGATCGAAAACCCGGCGCTGTACAAAGGACCAGCGAAATCGGCTTTCTCGTCCCTTTGTGATGTTCTAGCTATCGGTAGCACGATATCGAGCCTGCCTAGCTCAAGCTCAACCAGGCCACGATTCAATGAGACAGAAATCGCTTCGATCTCCAACCCGGAGTGGTCAAATACGCAATGGTAAGGTTTGGATAAATCGCCAGTGAGCTGCCCCTCCTCAACGCCGATCCATCCGACAGTATCATCAATGACACCAACAGACAGACGTTCTGAAGAGTGTGCGTAGGTCATAGAAAAAACATGCAGCACACACGTTAAAATGACGAATCTCACCCTAAAGACCTCCGAATACCTGCACTGGCAACTTTTTCAGGCTGATTCTCCCGACTTTCACACCAGAACTGAAAACATGCCACGCACCAACAAAGTGCAAGATATATCACATCCGCAATCAATAGGAAGGATTACTCAATCGATTACACAGTATTTTACGAATGCCTCTAAAGTGTGATTGAGCGGACAACTGGCGAAGGTGTGACTAGGAATATGAATCAAGTGTTGCGGGGGGCGGAGAAACCACGTCGTTTGTAAGCTGCCCCAGAGCGCCGTACTTTTATCGATAGGCGGCAAATTCACTGACGCCAGGTCAGTCTTCTGGATCTCGCTGTCTCCCGGGGATATCCCAGGCCTCATGATTTTTCTCGCCAATCAAGCGGCAGGTTCTTATGGCATCCCTGAAGTCTTCCTTGAGACCGTTATCCTCTACACTGTGAGAAATGTACATGGACAAATCTATCCAGGCTGCGGTTCGGTCATAATAAGCCCCTTGATAGTCCTTGAGATACAGGTCCATCATGATCTTGGGTAGAACCACGACATCTACCCGACCGAGCCTGAGCATTCGGACAGCCTGCTCCCAATCAGAGACATGCGTTACTTGAGGGCTATCACCTTTTAAAAGCTCTAAACCCGCAAACTTTCGGACAAATCCAAACCTGAGCCCCGTCATGCTCTCTAGCTGCGGCAAATCCTGAACCATGAGATACACATATTCCAATTGGAACAAAGTACCGCCAAAGTCCGCATACTGATCCCTTTCTACCGTTTGAATTAACGGCAACCCAATTGAAATACCACCTTTTTCAAGTTGGCGAAGTATCTGGGCCAACGGCATGTTAACGAACCTGAAATCGCCGTCTACGCGGCTAAAGACGCAATGATAATAGGGCGCAAAACGACCCACGAGTTTTCCATTTTCTACAGAAATTTCGCGTTCTATATCTGCAAAGACCCCGACAATATGGTGACGTTTTGAATCAGCGGACAGGGACAGAGAAAAAAACAGGAACAAAAAGAAAGGAAAAAGCTTCAGCCATACGAGCCTTTGCATGTCCCACCTCCCAAGCATGCGAATACAGTGCATACCTTTTAAGGCATTTAAGCGAAAAAACGTGACATTGACTAACACACAACACCAAGCGCTTTTTTTATAGTAGTTGTCATATCGGCACCGTGCCCATCTTTTCCAGCCCTTTGCGTTGTCGTCTTTATCGGGCAACGGTTAGACTCCGCCCCTTGCTACCAGTATTCTGGCAAGCCCGTCGCAAAAGCGCCGGGCTCCTGAGCTTCTGGGGACGACCCCACCCTTCCCGGGCAGTGAACGCGGGACGACCCGCCTCCGTACAAATCATTCTATGAGATCAACCAGAGACAGAGTTCGACAGGCGATTTCCTTTGAGGTTATCGGCCTCCTGCTTTCCGTTCCCCTCGCTGCCGTAACCTTCGGATTCGATATAGGAAGAACCGGAGTTCTTGGTGTAGTTGGCGCCACCATCGCGACCATCTGGAACTACCTGTTCAACCTGGGATTCGATCACGGCCTGAAGCACTTCAATGGCTCAACCCGAAAATCCCTGCGGATCCGTTTCCTGCATGCGGTGAGTTTCGAGTTGGGCCTGATGCTCATCTTCCTGCCGATCATTGCCTGGTGGATGGGCATTGGCCTGTTGCAAGCGCTGATCGTAGATGTGGCGTTCGTGGTGTTCTATCTGGTGTATGCGTTCGTATTCACCTGGTGTTACGACACAATATTTCCTGACACGGACGCCAAGAAATCCAACGCCACCTAAACAAACTTTGACAATTCCAGAGGGGAGAGTCGGATAGGATAGAAACTCCGCCCGAATGCGTTTTAAGGTTGTATCGCATTATGAAATCCCGCCACGCGCTCACCGTGTTCCTGGCCGTTGTTCTGGTTCCCATTGCCCTTGGGTTCGCCGGCGCGAGCGTGAAGGCGGCCATCCTGTCGATCAGTGTTTTCTGGGTCTGCCTGGGGATATTCTTCTACCCATCCATCAGTGACTATCTCAGGTCTGCAAGGAGGGAGCGGGACGATCCTCTAAAGACAAACTCTGTGGCATACTCACGGGCTGAAACCCATAAAGAACAACACACCAGCAAGGACCGTTGACATGAAACCGGAAACCCTAGCGCTGCACGCAGGCTTCAAAAGCGATCCCACTACCCGGGCCGCTACCACCCCGATCTACCAGACCACGTCCTACACCTTCGATGACACCCAGCACGGTGCCGATCTGTTTGACCTGAAGGTTCAGGGCAACATCTACACCCGTATCATGAACCCGACCAACGCGGTTCTCGAAGAGCGGATGGCAGAACTGGAAGGCGGTGTTGGCGCCCTGGCCGTGGCCTCTGGCATGGCGGCCATCACCTATGCGCTGCAGACCATCTGCAAGGTGGGTAACAACATCGTCAGCACCAGTCAGCTATACGGCGGCACCTACAACCTGTTCGCGCACTCGCTGCCGAACCAGGGCATTGAGTGCAAGATGGTTCGCCATGACGATTTCGATGCCGTGGAAAAGGCTATTGATGAGAACACCCGCGCCCTGTTCTGCGAGTCCATCGGCAACCCGGCAGGCAACGTGGTCGATATCCAACGCTGGGCCGAAATTGCGCACAAACACGGCATCCCGCTGATGGTGGACAACACGGTTGCCACGCCGTTCCTGTGCCGCCCGATCGAGCACGGCGCCGATATCGTGATTCACTCGCTCACCAAGTACATCGGTGGCCACGGCACCACCGTCGCAGGCGTTGTCGTGGATTCCGGAAAGTTCGACTGGAAAGCCAGTGCTGACAAGTTCCCGATGCTGAACGAACCGGATCCGTCCTACCACGGCGTGGTCTACACAGACGCCCTGGGCCCTGCTGCCTTCATCGGCCGCTGCCGAGTGGTTCCGCTGCGCAACACCGGTGCCGCCCTTGCTCCGTTCAATGCGTTCCTGATCATGCAGGGTCTGGAAACCCTGGCGCTGCGCATGGAACGTCATTGCGAGAACGCCGAGAAAGTCGCGAACTTCCTGCAGGAGCACCCGTCTGTTGAATGGGTCAACTACGCGACCCTGGCCAACAGCCCGTACAAGGCGACCTGCGAGAAGATTTCCGGCGGGAAAGCGTCCGGCATCCTGAGCTTCGGCATCAAGGGTGGCCGGGAAGCCGGGGCAAAGTTCATCGATGCCCTGGAATTGATCCTGCGTCTGGTGAACATCGGTGACGCCAAGTCCCTGGCCTGCCACCCGGCCACCACCACCCACCGCCAGCTCAACCCGGAAGAGCTGAAGAGCGCCGGTGTGAGCGAGGATCTGGTGCGGCTGTCCATCGGTATCGAGCATGTCGACGACATCATTGCCGACATTACCCAGGCCCTGGACAAAGCCCAGGCCTGATAGCGGTCAACCGGGTACGACCAATGTCGTGCCCGGCACCCTCGTGATTGCCCCTATCTGTCTTGTAACTCCCCCGCCAGGCCATTACTCTTTAGTGTTCCCCATGCCCGAATCGAGAGTCCGGTTGCAATGAGCGAAAGCGCAAAAACCCGCATTACCAGTGGTTCCAAATTCCGCAATGAGCATGGCTTCTCGGCCATCAAGGATGGCGTCAAGCGGTCATCGAAGCAGGAAGCCACAACAGCGGAAAAGCGAGAGCCGAAGCCTAAATGGCTCCGGGCACGCATGCCCGGGGGCGAGCGCTATGAGGCGGTGCGCAAGAACGTCAGTGAGCACCGATTGAGCACCGTTTGCCAGGAATCTCATTGCCCCAATATCGGTGAGTGCTGGACCGCCGGCACGGCCACCATCATGGTGATGGGGTCTGTGTGTACCCGGGCCTGCAAATTCTGCGCGGTGGACACCGGCAACCCGAAAGGCTGGCTCGATCATGAAGAGCCAGAGAACACGGCCAAGTCCGTAGAGCTGATGGGCCTTCGTTATATCGTGCTTACCTCGGTAGACCGTGACGACCTGGACGACGGCGGCGCTGCACACTATGCCGCTTGCGTCTCTGCCATCAAACAGCGCACGCCGGAAGTCGCCGTTGAGGCTCTGACGCCGGATTTTGATGCGGTGATGGCGGACGTTGAGAAGGTAGTGGATTCCGGGCTGGATGTCTTTGCCCAGAACGTGGAAACCGTCAAGCGGCTGACCAGTCGGGTTCGTGATCCGCGTGCCGGGTATGAAAAAACCCTCCGGGTCCTGGAGCACGCCAAGAAGCACCGTCCGGACGTGCTTACCAAGACCAGCCTGATGCTGGGGCTGGGCGAAACCGAAGAGGAAATCCTGGAAACCATGGACGATCTGCGCGCCATCGGTGTGGATATCCTGACTCTGGGCCAGTACCTGCGCCCTACTCCGAATCACCTGCCGGTAGAACGCTACGTCACCCCCGAAGAGTTCAACCGTTACCGGGAAATCGGCCTGGAGAAGGGTTTCATGGAAGTGCCATCCGGCCCCATGGTCCGCTCCAGCTACCGGGCTGACAAAGTCTTCGATAAAAACAATCTGGGTCTCGCCGTGCCCGAGGTTCCCCAAGCCTCCAATGCCATGCAGATTCCGGTGAAGGCCATCGACTGAGAACATACATGCTGACACTGCTGCGAAATGCCCGGCTGAAGTACAAATTCTGGTTGCTGAACATTGTCGTTTTTGCTGTTCTCTGCTTGCTCGTTCTCTATGCCATGAACACGATTGCCGGGCAGACCGGCCGGTCGTTCAACGAGGTCTTCGCTGATACGGCACCCGGATTCGCGCTGGTTGTGGCAATACTCATGGTGCTCGAGATGGCCGGGTCCCAGCTGCTGATCTCGTTTATCGAACGCCACGTGAATCGCCTGAAAAACACCATGGTCGACGTTCAGGCTTCGGGCAATCTTAGCCAGCGGGCGGTGGTGGATTCCACCGACGAAATCGGCGAGATGGCCAGCGCCTTCAACGCCATGCAGGACCGTACCGTGGGCGTGGTCCGTAGCATGAAGGAAGCCATCGAACGACTACACCGGGAAGTCGAGGAACTGACCGCGGCCGCCGAAGCCCGTCGGGATGACCTCGGTCGCCAACAACAGGGCGCCGACCGGTCCGCGGAAGTCATCGAAACCATGCTGCAGAGCTTCACCGGCATCGCCGAACAGGCCGGAATAGCCAAGACTCTCTCCCACGAGGCGAGCGATGCCGCTCGCGACGGCAGCACCCGTGTCGGACAGAGCGCCGACAGCATCCGCAAGCTTGCCGATGTGGTGCGCAATTCCGCCAGCAGCGTCGAAGCCCTGGCCGAAAACAGCCATGAAATCAGCCACGCCATCACCGAAATCCGGGGCATTGCCGAGCAGACCAATTTGCTGGCCCTGAACGCGGCCATCGAGGCGGCCAGAGCTGGCGAACAGGGCCGAGGGTTTGCCGTCGTGGCTGATGAAGTCCGTAAACTGGCCCAACGGGTCCAGGACTCCACCGATCAGATTCAGGGCACGATCGATCGGCTTCTAAGCGCCATCAACACCGCCGTAAATCAGATGACCGGAAGTTCTGAGGATGCCACCCGCTGCGTCGAGGAATCCGAGGAAGGCCGCCGAGCCCTGGAAGCCATCAACGAGGTGGTCAGCCGGATCGATCATACCAACCAGGAAATCGCCAACGTGTCGGCAGACCAGACCGCCGGCACCGACGATGTGCTGGCTAACGTTCAGGGCATTCGCGAGACCACCCAGAACATGGTGACCCAGCTTGCCGAGAGCGCGGATATGAGCCGCCGCCTGAAAAAGCTGATCGATTCCCTGGAAGAAGCTTCGTCAAAGGTCACGGTTAACTGAGGTTTATGGCACACTCTGCACTCGTTTGAACTGGCAGAGTAGTTGTTCATGAATCGTCTTCGCGCCCTGTATGACCGCCTGATTTTTCCGCATCCCGTTATTATCCTTGCGGGTTTTGGCCTCCTTCTAGCCATCGCCGCTATCAAATTCGGCGAATTCCGCCTGGATGCTTCCGCCGAATCGCTGGTACTGGAAAACGACCGTTCCCTCGAACAATACCGCCAGGTAAACCGTCGCTTTACCACCTCGGACGATTTCCTGATCGTCACCTATACCCCCGAAGGTGAACTGTTCTCCGAAGATGGGCTGGCCAGACTGGGCGCGTTGCGGGATGAACTGCAAGGCCTGGAATCCGTGGGCTCAACCAACAGCATCCTGAACGTACCCCTGCTCCACAGCCCGGATCTGACGCTGGATACCGTGGACAGCGAGATCAAGACCCTGGACGACCACGATGTAACGCCGGACACAGCCCGCCAGGCGCTTCTGAACAATCCGCTCTACCCCAACCTGCTGATCAGCGAAGACGGGCGAACCACTGCCATACAGGTCAACCTGCCCACGCCGGATCGCTATTTTGAGCTGCTGAGAAAGCGCAACGATCTGAGAGACAAGGCCGATGCCGGCAAAGCCTCCGAGGCCGAGTTGGCCGAACTGGAACAGGTAAAACAGGATTTCATCGACTTTACCGAAACCCTCGGGGTCGAGCGCGATGCCACCATCCGCACGGTTCGCTCCATTCTCGACACCTACCGCGACGGCGCAGACATCCACTTGGGTGGGGTGCCCATGATTGTGGCGGACATGATCCGCTTCATCGAGAACGACCTGTCTACCTTCGGGCTCGGCGTCCTTGCGTTTCTGCTGCTCACCCTGGCCATTATTTTTCGGCAGTGGCGCTGGGTTCTGGTGCCACTGTTGTGCTGCAGCTTCACCGTCTGGCTGATGGTCGGCTTTCTGGGCTGGGCCCAGTGGCCGGTGACGGTTATCTCCTCCAACTTCATTTCCCTGCTGCTGATCATGACTCTGTCGCTCACCATCCACCTGATCGTGCGCTACCGGGAATTCCAGCACGACGAGCCCGAAGCCAGCCCCAAAGACACCCTGCGCAACACCGTAATGGCGATGATCAAGCCCTGCTTCTACATGGCCATCACTACCATTGTCGCCTTCGGCTCGCTCACCTTCAGCGGCATTCGCCCGGTCATCGATTTCGGCTGGATGATGACCCTGGGCCTGACCGTGGCTTTTCTCATCACCTTTATTGTTTTCCCGGCCCTGCTCACCCTGTTGCCACCACCACTGGACAGCCGGGTTACCTCTGACAGGGTTCCCTTCACCGATGCCTTTGCGCGGTTCACGGAACACTTCGGCAAGACAGTGTTGGTCGGCTCCGGCCTGATTGCAGTGCTCTGCGTAGTCGGCCTGAACAAGCTGACGGTGGAAAACAGCTTTATCGACTATTTCAAATCGTCCACCGAAATCCATCAGGGCATGATCACCATCGACAACCGCCTGGGCGGTACCACGCCCCTGGACGTGGTTATCACCGACGATCCGCCACCGGAAGGCGCGAGCGGCGGCGACCCGTTTGCCAGTGACTGCGACCCGTTCGTGGAAGACTGCGGTGCCGGAGAGGAATACCGCGATACCTGGTACACCTACCAGAAAATGGAACAACTGGAGGCGGTTCACGACTACCTGGACGGACTACCGGAGACCGGCAAGGTGCTCTCGATCAATACCACGCTGGATATCCTCGCCCAAATCAACCAGGGCGAGCCTCTGGACGCCCTGGAACTGGCGTTTGTGCCCGCTGCCGTTCCCGACGACCTGCAGGATACCCTGCTGACGCCTTACATTTCCGAGGAGCACGACCAGGCCCGATTCAGCATCCGGATCCTGGAAACCATGCCGGAACTGCGTCGACAGGAGCTCTTGAACCGCATCCATGAACATCTGACAACGGAACTGGGGTACTCGAAAGATCAGGTACTCTTTGCCGGCATGACGGTGATGTACAACAACATGCTGCAAAGCCTGTTCGATTCCCAGATCAAAACCATCGGCGTAGTCTTCGCCGCCATCATGTTGATGTTCCTGATCCTGTTCCGCTCACTGAAACTGGCCCTGATCGGCATCGCCCCGAACCTCATCGCCGCCGGCTCCGTACTCGGCCTGATGGGCTGGCTGGGCATTCCCCTGGATATGATGACCATCACCGTGGCGGCCATCACCGTCGGCATCGCCGTGGACGACACCATCCACTACATCCACCGCTTCAAAACCGAGTTCCAGAAAGACGGCGACTATATCGCCACCATGCACCGCTGCCACCGAAGCATCGGCCAGGCCATGTTTTTCACCTCGCTGACCATCATCTCCGGGTTCTCGATACTGGTGCTGTCCAACTTCATCCCGACCATCTACTTCGGGTTGTTTACGGGGTTCGCCATGTTCATGGCTCTGGTGGGGGCGCTTACGCTGCTTCCTCGGCTCATTGTTCTCGTTAAGCCCTTTGGCTCGGGAGTGTAGGTTTGGGCTGGGCTCCTAGCCTTCTAGGTTTTGGGGTGGCTCGGTAGGTGTAGGCCTTTGCCAGAACCGCTCCGAGCACATCCATGTGCGCTTGACGTCGGCCATCCTTGGCCGCCGACATTCTGGCAAAGGCCTACACCTGCCAAGCATCAGAAATAGGAGTTATAGGAAGACACTCCGCGCCAAATCTTTCAGCCAACCTTATGATCAGTAAGCGATTACTAAACCGTCTGAAGAACAGGGGTGTGGAGCCCTCCCAAAAATGTCTGTGGCCAGGGATGGCCACGGCCAAGCGCACATGGACGTGCTCGTAGCGGTTTTTGGGAGGGCTCCACACCCCTGTTCCTCCCGCCAAACCAGCAGGCTAGGGGCACAAAAAAAGGGCCACACCAAAAGATGCGGCCCTTCTCCAACCCAGCTAAAGTGAAAGCAGGATCACTGCATGCCCTGGCCTTGTCCCTGCTGCATCTGTTGTTGCATCTGACGACGCTGCTGCATTTGCTGTTGCATCTGCTGCATGCGCTTATCCAACTCGTCGCGCTGCTCTTGGGTAAACACGCTGTCGACCTTCGCCTGCATCAGAGTGGACAGAGCCGCGATCTCGCCGGTCACATCACCCAGTTCTTTGGCCTGCTCGCGAATAGCGGCTTCATCAAAGTCTGATTTGATCTCACCTTGCATCTGCTGCTGCAGCGCACGGGCTTCCTGACGGAGTTCTCCGATTTCGCCCTGCATCTCGTCGATGATGGCACGGATTTCAGTTTGCTGATCTTCGGTCAGCCCCACCATCTGTGCCAGTTGATCTACCTGATCCGGCTGGCCACCGGATTGCTGGGCCATGGCCGGGACCGACAGGCTGAGGGCTACCAGGGCAGTACCAAACAGTTTTACGAGCTTCATAAATGTCTCCGTTAACAGGGTGGCCACAATCTGAATACCACCGACATACATTGGTTTCATCGTTCAGGGACTACACCCTAAAACATACGGATACTGTTTTTCACCCCGATCAGCCCTCTTTTTGTACATACTTCTCAGTATCCCGCGCCAAAAGCCGCCACACACGCGGATTCAAACAAATGTGAAAGTTTGGTCATTCCCCTTCATAATGGCGCCGTTTAACCACATCCGGAGCAGACAAGATGGCCATTAACTGGTTTCCAGGGCATATGCACAAGGCCCGCAAGGAGATCAAAAAAGTCATGCCGCAGATGGATCTCATCATCGAAGTGGTTGACGCGCGTATTCCTTTCAGTAGCGAAAACCCGCTCGTGCCGGCCCTTCGTGGTGATACGCCACTGATCAAGGTATTGAACAAGCGCGACCTGGCGGATCCAGAAATTACCGAGCAGTGGTTAGCCTGGATCGAGAAAGAACGAGGGGTTCGCGCCATCACGCTTACCCATAACCAGCGCAATGAAGCACTGTCCATCCTGAAGCTGGCGGAAGAGATGACGCCCGGTCACGATCGCCAGAAGAGCGCATTGCGAGTGATGATCCTGGGCATTCCGAACGTCGGCAAGTCCACCCTGATCAACACACTGGCGGGACGACCTGCGGCCAAAACCGGGAACGAACCGGCAGTAACCAGGGCCCAGCAAGCTATCAAGCTGCCCAACAATATTCTGCTCTACGACACCCCCGGCTTTCTCTGGCCTAAGCTGTCCCCCGAAGCCTGCGGTTACCGTCTGGCGGTTACCGGGGCGATTCGAAGCGCGGTTCTGGACTTTGAGGATGTGGCCATGTTCGAGGCCGAGTACCTGCTGGAAGCCTACCCGGACTTGGTCAGGACCCGCTACGGCTTCGCGGAACTACCGAAAGATGCCCTGGCGCTGATGGACGGCATTGCCGAGAAGCGAAGATTCTTTGGCCGCGGTGGCATCCCGGATCTGCACAAGGTGTCGGAGGTGTTGCTCAACGAATTCCGGGCCGGAACTCTGGGACGCATCTCGCTGGAAACCCCTGAGATGGTCGAGCGCGAAGCCCGGGAAGCCGAGGCAGCCGCGGCTGAGAAGGCCGCTCGCGAGGAGGCCAGCGGATCAAAGAAGGGGGCCAGAAAGGGTCGAAGCGGCAAGCGCTAAACACTCTATGGCGCCATATCCGGCCTTCTCCCCTTACCAAGGTCAAATATCGTATCCGGGCCAAAGCGCCTAGACTGTCAAATAACGTTATTGATCGCAGGATCGGCCATTTCGGCCGGTCGGTAAGGAGGAACTTATGAGACGCGTCGTCGTCACCGGCATGGGCATTGTGTCCTGCCTCGGAAACTCACTGGACGAGGTCACCCAGAGCCTGAAGAATGGAAAATCAGGCATCCGCTTCAACGAAACCTATAAGGAAATGGGCTTCCGGAGCCAGATTGCAGGCTCGGTGGATGTGGACACATCCGTTATCGACCGCAAAATCCGCCGGTTCATGGGCCCATCCGCCATGTACAGTTTTCTGTCCATGGAGCAGGCCATTGCCCAGGCGGGGCTGACAGAAGACCTGATCTCCAACGACCGCACCGGCCTGATTGCCGGCTCCGGAGGCGCATCCTGCTCAAGCCAGGTAGAAGCCACCGACATCATGCGCGAGAAAGGCGTGAAGCGCATCGGGCCCTATATGGTCCCCCGCATCATGACCAGCACAGTGTCTGCCTGCCTGGCCACCGCCTACAAGATCCGTGGCGTGAACTACTCCATGTCTTCGGCCTGTGCCACCAGCGCCCACTGCATCGGCCACGCCATGGAGCAGATCCAGGCTGGCAAGCAGGACATCGTGTTCGCCGGCGGCGGTGAGGAAGAGGACTGGAGCCTGACCATGATGTTCGATGCCATGGGAGCGCTGTCCACCAAATACAACGACGCCCCTGAAACGGCTTCCCGCCCCTTCGATGCCGGCCGTGACGGTTTCGTGATTGCCGGCGGTGGCGGCATGATGGTGCTGGAAGAACTGGAACACGCGAAGAAACGCGGCGCCAACATCATTGCCGAGCTGACCGGCTACGGCGCCACCTCGGACGGCTATGACATGGTCGCGCCTTCCGGCGAAGGTGCCCAGCGCTGTATGAAGCAGGCGATGGCTACCATCCGGGGCAAGATTGACTACATCAATGCCCACGGCACCAGCACCCCGGTTGGCGACGTTGCCGAGATGGGCGCGGTGCGGGCCACCTTCGGTTCCGACATCCCGGCCATTTCCTCAACCAAATCACTCTCTGGTCATTCGCTCGGCGCTGCCGGTGTTCAGGAGGCCATCTACTCGCTGCTGATGCTGCAGAACGGGTTCATTGCCGGCACCAAGAACCTGAACAATCCGGACGAGAAAATCAGCGATATTCCTATTGTAGGCCCTGAAGGTCGGGAAGCCTCGCTGAACACCGTGATGTCCAACAGTTTCGGATTCGGCGGAACCAACGCGTCCCTGGTATTCGAGAAGCTCTGAAACCGCGATGCATAAGGGCCTGCGGGCCCTTATTTTTTAAAAATATATTCTAAGATCATCCAGCTTGATTATTGGCAAAGACGGCCATCCGTATTAAGGTACATAGTTGACATGGATCAAATCGGACGGATTATCACGTATGGCTCAAGCAATTCCGTTTCGTCAGGCATCTCCCCTCAAGGCGTCCTGCCACCAGTGCAGTCTGAGCAACCTGTGCCTGCCCCTGGCAATTGAAGAGAATGACCTCGACCGGCTGGAAGACATTGTCCAGCAGGGGCGGATCTTCAACCGTGGTGAACACATCTTCGACCAGAGCACGCCCTACCGCTCCTGTTTTGCGGTAAAAAGCGGCTCCATAAAGACGTCGATCATTACCGAGAATGGCGAGGAACAGGTGACCGGCTTTTTCATGCCCGGGGAGCTAGTGGGCCTGGACAGCATTGGCAGTGAACACTATGCGTGCACCGCCAAGGCTCTGGAACGGACCAGCGTGTGTGAGTTCCCGATGGAGAAACTGGAGGAGCTGACCGGCAAACTGCCCGAGTTGCAGCACCACATGTATCACCTGATGAGCCAGGAGATCCAGAACAGCCATCAACTGGCCATGCTGCTAAGCAAGAACACCGCTGAAGAGCGCATTGCTGCACTGCTCTTGTCGCTGTCCAGCCGATTCCAGCGCCGCCGTATGTCGCCGACCAACTTCAGTCTGCCCATGGCACGGAACGACATCGCAAACTTCCTGGGCCTCGCCGTTGAAACGGTAAGCCGGGTATTCACGCGCTTTCAGAATCAGGGCATCATCAAGGCCCGGGGCCGGGAAGTCGAACTTCTGGATATCGAAGCCCTGCAAATGGTCAGCCGGGAATTCTCCCGCCAGTGCAATAACTGAGAAACTGCGTTTTGCCCGCCGTTGCCACTAGCCGGCGGGCTCACTCTCCACTTCCCTGCCGTTATTCTTTTTCAGCATCGTCAGCTCATCCACCAGGCCGGAGCGCCAGGGCATCTGCTTGATGCCGAAGGTATTGCGGATCTTGGTGCAGATCAGCGTGGTATTGACCGGCTCAAGATGGCCCCACTCGGGCACCTCGTCCACCACCCGGATCCCTTCGGGAATGCCGGGCAGCCCGGCAATCGCCAGGCCCAGCTCGTAAAGATTGATTTCCTCAGCACCGGCGTACTGATAGGTGCCCCAGACCTCGGCCCCGCAATCAAGTTGCAGAACCACAGCCTCGATTACCCGGGCCAGATCACGGACCGATACGGGTTGCCCCCGGCATCGTCCGGGTAGTGACAGTATTTCACCGGCAGCCGTACTGGCCTGCACCTTCCGGATGAACCGTGCCAGGCTCCAGCCGGTCCGCAGGATAATATGCCGAGGCAACAGGGTCCGCAGGGCCTGCTCGCACTCCCATTGCCAGTTACCCAGCTCATTCACCGGCTGCCCCGGATTGGAAGTGATGTACCCGCTTTGCTTCCGGCCATCGAACACGTAGCAGGAGGACAGCTGGAGCAGTGCCATACCACGATCACGTGCAAACTCGGCCATGGCCACCGGTAGCGAGAATGCCGCCATATGGACGCCCTCAGGATCATTCTCGGCGACCTCCGGATCGGCCATCCAGAGTGCATTTACGATCAGGTCGGTATCTTCGGGAATCCAGTTCTCCAGTGCATCAAGATCGGCGTTGGAGGGATCGCTGACAAGCAAAGGGCTGACGTGCAGGTGCGTTGCCCGCAAGCGCTCCAGCAAAACCTTCCCCAAAGGGCCGTAATCGTGAACAACAAGTACATGCACGAGGATTCAATGCCTCCCGATATCACCGATGTGACGTTATTTCGGAACCGGTCTGGCCAATGGCTTCTGGATTCCGGCGCCTACACTGATGCAGTCTGAATTTAATGCTTTGCTATTTCTTTCAAGAGCATACAACAACAGGAACTGTCATGCTGAAACAACAGAGCCACATTGTGGCGCCGATCCCTGATGAGTTGCGAACCCGGGCCCTGTATACCGTCGGCGAACTGCGCGAACGCGGCAAGGCCGACAAGGAAGCCATCGACAAACTCTTCAACCTGATTGTGGACATGACCGAAGAAGGTCTGGACTTCTTTTTCCTGGAGCCGCTTCGCCGCCTGCATGCCGGCAGCATGATGATGGGCATGGCCAAAATGGGCATCAGCAGCATGCTTAAAGGCAGCAAGATGGTCGTGCACAAGGTGCTCAAAAAGCTGGACGGCCGCAGCCTCGCTGCCATTCTCGACTTTATCGAGGAAATCATTCACGAACCGGAACCGGGCTGAAAAAGCGCGCCACAACGCTACCGGTATTGCCGCGGTACCCGCCCGGTGATGCCGGTCATCAACTCGTAGGAGATGGTGCCGGCACAGGCGGCTACCTCATCGACCCCCACGGTGCGACCCCAGAGTTCAACGCTGTCACCCTCCTTCGCATCGGGTGCATTGGTGAGGTCCACCGCCAGCATGTCCATGGATACCCGGCCAATCAGTCTGATCCGCTGGCCGTTGATCGCCGCAGGCGTATTGGTGCCGGCATGCCGGGGGTAGCCATCACCGTAACCGATCGCGACCATGCCCATCCGGGTGTCCCGATCGGCAACCCAGCTGGCCCCATAGCCAACAGACTCGCCCGCCGGCACCATCCGGGTGCTGATCAACGGCGCCTCAAGCGACATAACCGGCTCGAGGCCAAGCTCGGGACCGGTCGTGCCCACCATTGGTGAGCCGCCATACAACATGATTCCGGGGCGGCTCCAGTCAAACATCGGCTGGCCCGGTCGAAAATGGGCGGCCGAATTGGCAACGCTCTTCATTAAATCCGGGAACGAAGACGTGGCCTTTTCGAACACCGCAGTCTGCTGCGCCGTCATTGCGCTGTCGGGATCGTCGGCGCACGCAAAATGCGTGACGAACCCCAGGAGTTCTGTATCAGCGCTCATGGCCTGTAACCGGCTCATCACCCCGGCCAGTTCGTCCGGATGAAAGCCGAGACGATTCATACCGCTGTTCACTTTCAGCCAGAAAGCGGGCCATGTATCCAGACGCTCCAGCCACGCCAGTTGCTGGAAACTGTGGAAAACCGGCTCAAAGCCACTCCGGGCGCATTCATCGATATCCGCTTCAGCGTGGACACCCTGCAGCAGAACGACCGACTGTATCAGACCTGTTTCCCGAATGGCACGCGCCTCTTCCAGGCAAGCCACTGCGTATTTCGGCGCCAGGCTATCCAGCGCCGAAGCCACCGGCCCGATGCCGTGTCCATAGCCATCGGCTTTCACCACGGCCATCACCCTGGCCCCGCCTGCCCGCCGCTGGGCGGTCTGGAAGTTCCGGCGCAAGGCGTCCAGATCGATCCTGGCAATCGTACTGCGGGGCATCAATACTCCCCGCCGTAGTCGCTGTAATCGCCGTGGGCCAGATCTTCGAATTTCGTGTACTTGCCGATAAACGCAAGCCGTATAGTGCCGATGGGGCCATTCCGCTGCTTACCAATAATGATCTCGGCAATGCCCTTGTCCGGGGTGTCCTCGTTGTAGACTTCATCCCGGTACACAAACATGATGACGTCGGCGTCCTGCTCGATGGCGCCGGATTCCCGCAAATCCGAGTTCACCGGGCGCTTGTTCGGCCGCTGCTCAAGACTCCGGTTAAGCTGGGACAGGGCCACCACCGGGCAACTCAACTCTTTGGCGATACCCTTCAGTGACCGGGAAATTTCCGAGATCTCAGCGGTCCGACCCTCGGTGTTGCCGGGCACCCGCATAAGCTGCAGGTAGTCGACCATGATCAGGCCAATCTTGCCGTCGTTTTCCCGGGCAATACGGCGCGCCCGGGAACGCATCTCGGTGGGGCTCAGGCCCGGCGTATCGTCGATATAAAGCGGCTTGTCTTTCAGAAGGCTCACAGCCGACGTCAGCCGGGGCCAGTCGTCTTCTTCCAGCTTGCCGCCGCGAACCTTGGTCTGGTCAATGCGCCCGAGCGACGAGAGCATACGCATGGCAAGGGCATCCGCCGGCATCTCCATACTGAACACCAGAACCGGCGTGCCGGTGCTGATCAGGGCGTTCTCGACAATATTCATCGCAAAGGTCGTCTTACCCATGGAGGGGCGACCCGCCACGATGATCAGGTCCGAGGGCTGCATGCCCGAGGTCTGCTCATCCAGATCCTTGAAGCCGGTGGTCAGGCCGGTGGTCTGCTCACCCGACTCAAAAAGTTCCTCAATCCGGCTCAGGGTCTTGGCCAGAATGGGGTTGATGGCCTGCGGCCCGGAACCCTCCTTGACCCGCGCTTCGGCAATCTGGAAAACGCTGCGCTCAGCCTCATCCAGAATCTCATTGCTGTTTCGCCCGAGTGGATTAAAGGCCGAATCGGAAATCTTGCCGGACACCTCCACCAGCTGGCGCAGAATGGAGCGTTCCCGGACGATATCGGCGTAGGCACGGATGTTTGCGGCGCCCGGGGTTTTCTCGGCCAGCTCGGCCAGATAGGACAAACCACCGGCATCTTCGATATCACCGGCCCGCTCGAGGAATTCGGCAAGGGTTACCACATCCAGCGGCTCACTCTCACTGGCAAGGCGCTCCACGGCGCCAAAGATCAGCCGGTGGTCCTGTCGGTAAAAATCGGCGGCCGAAATCACCTCGGAGATCTCGTCAAACCGGCGATTGTCCAGCATCAGGCCACCCAGGACTGCCTGCTCTGCTTCGACAGAATGAGGGGGAACCTTGATCCGGCTGGTTTCGAGATCGGTACTCGCGGGCTTCAGATTGGGCTTGGCCATGAACACATCTTCAGTTGCACATCATAACCACGACAGTTTAAGCGACCTGCCGAAGCAATGGGAGGGGGTTACAGGGACTTAACAGCATACCAGAAAGCAACAGGCCCGAAAGCCGCAAGATGCGGTTCGGGCCTGTCAGGTTGGCCGGCACCAGCCTCCAAAGAGGCAGTGGGGCCACCAGCGTATTACCAGAGCCGGGTCAACCCCAGCACCGTTTCCAGAGAAAACGGCTTACTCGGCAACAACCGCCAGCTTGACGCTTACTTCAACGTCGGAGTGCAGCTGAAGCTCGATCTCGTACTCGCCAGTCACCCGGATCGGGCCTTCCGGCAGACGAACTTCGCTCTTCTCTACTTCGGTACCACCGGCAGTGATCGCGTCAGCGATGTCGCGCACACCGATAGAACCGAACAGCTTGCCTTCTTCACCGGCCTTGGAGCTGATGGTGAAAGCGGCACCCTCGAGGGCCTCGGCGCGAGCCTGGGCAGCAGACAGCTTCTCAGCAGCTGCTTTCTCAAGCTCGGCACGACGCTCTTCGAACGCCTTCAGGTTTGCTTCAGTGGCAGGTACAGCCTTGCCATAAGGAAGCAGGAAATTACGACCGTAACCGGCCTTAACCTTTACCTTGTCACCCAGGGAGCCAAGGTTTGCAACTTTCTCGAGCAGAATAACTTCCATCTCGTTAACCTCTTCGTGCTTTATTCAGCCGGCCCGGCAGGGCTTATACGCCTCCGGATATCCAGCCAGCTATCCACAAAAGCCAGAACCACTAACAGAATCATCAGGCTTGGGCCCAAAAGGATCAGCGCTACATAAAACATCGCCAACCAGTTCCCACTGAGCTTTTTCAAACCAACAACGCCGTGCACCAGTGCCAGGCTGGCCAGGAACAGCGGTGTTCCCGCAGCCCAGGCAAGCAACATGGAATTCAGCCCGAGGATCGGACCAACCACCATGGTCACTGCACACAACACCGCAATCGGCGCCGACAGCCGCAGGCTATGGAATTCCTTGCGGAACCCGCCGGGGTTATAAAGCCCCGCCTGCCAGGAGCGCGCCAGCATGGTCATGCCCACACCCGTTGCCAGGTAGGTGCCGGCCATACTCGCGTTCATCGTGTCGCGGATAACCCTGTCGAGGTCATCGCCGAGACTCTGCGCGATTTCGGCATTGTACTGTTGGTAAAAGCTTACCCCGGCCTGGACCAGATCATCCAGCAAGCCCGGGTAGACCACAGGCAACATCAGGCCTGTGACGATTGCGAGAAAGCTTCCCGCAAGCAGGGCTTTTTCCCAGGACTGCGTAGTTCTGATCAGCGACGCCATGAGCATCACCTGGAGCAATACAGCCAGAGCGGTCGGGTCCTGCCCGAAAATGCTCCAGCCAAGCGCCGGAAGTAATGCCCAGAGCCCGATATTGAGCCCCTGACTGATGCCAAGCCTGAGAATAACCAGGCCGACAACGGCTGCGCCAATCCAGAACAACAAGGGCACTGCAGTCGTGACTGCTGCTACCCCGCCGGCCTGGAAGGGACCGCGCATTACATACTGTGCAAGTGCACGCATGGTCCCAAGTCCTGTGTTTCTGTTACTTAGTTATCGTGGCTGTCCGAGTACGGCAGCAGTGCCAGGTAGCGGGCACGCTTGATAGCGGTAGCCAGCTGACGCTGATAACGTGCTTTGGTGCCGGTGATGCGGCTGGGCACGATTTTGCCGGTTTCAGTGATGTAGCCTTTCAGGGTGTCCAGATCTTTGTAATCGATCTCCTTAACACCCTCTGCCGTGAAGCGGCAGAACTTACGACGTCTGAAAAAACGAGCCATAACTTAACTCCTCAACTCCGGTTAATTACTCTTCTTCGTCCTGGGTTTCAGCACGCTGACGTGGCTCGTCAGATTCGGCTGAACGACGCGGGCGATCATCGCCGCCACGACGGTCTTCACGGGACTCGGAAGCTTTCATCGGGGACAGGTCTGTATCCGCACCATCACGGCGCAGGATCATGTCGCGGATGATTGCATCGTTGAAACGGAAGTTGTGAGTCAGCTCGTCCATCGCGGCCTGTGAACATTCAACGTTCATCAGTACGTAGTGAGCCTTGTGAATCTTGTTGATCGGGTATGCCAGGTGACGACGGCCCCAATCTTCCAGGCGATGTACCTTGCCGCCATCTTCAGTGATGACGCCGGTATAACGCTCGATCATCGCGGGCACCTGCTCGCTCTGATCCGGATGTACCATAAAAACGATTTCGTAGTGACGCATGAGTTCTCCCTACGGTTTAAACAGCTTCCTTTTTACCGGTACGGCGTTGAACCCGCGACCGACAAACATGAAAGCAAGGAGTTGACAGCTGCTGCTGCCGGTTTCTTTTTGCTTTATCAATAAGGCTTTACAAGAAAGGCTTGATCAAAAGCTTGGCCCGGTATTGCCTGCAATCAGGCAATACAAAACCACCCCTTAAAAAAGGGGTCACGTATTCTAGGCGGGGAAGGCCCTGTGTGCAAGGGTTAACCAAGCCGCTGGCGCAGTGCTTCGTATAGGCAAACACCCGTAGCCACAGAGACGTTGAGGCTGTCTACGTGGCCGAGCATGGGGATATTGATCAGCTGATCGCAGTGCTCGCGGGTGAGCCGGCGCATACCCTTGCCTTCGGCGCCCATCACTAGCGCTACCGGCCCTTTGAAATCGGCTTGGTAAAGGGTGGCGTCCGCCTCACCGGCGGTGCCAATCAGCCAGACACCCTGATCCTGCAAACTGCGCAGAAAGCGGGCAAGGTTGGTGACTCGCACAAAGGGCACCGTTTCGGCAGCCCCACAGGCGACCTTTCGGGCAACCGGCGTCAGTGACGCAGACTTGTCCTTGGGCACGATAACCGCCTGAACACCAGCCGCATCTGCGGTGCGCATGCAGGCACCAAGATTGTGAGGATCGGTTACGCCATCAAGTACTAGGAGGAACGGCGGTTTGTCACTGGCGGCCAACTGGGCCAGCAGATCATCTTCGGTCCATTCCCGGCTTTCACTGACAGCCGCCACAACACCCTGATGGACACCGGACACCCGCTCATCAAGCTCCTTCCGGTGCACGACCTTCCATTTCACCCCAAGGCCGTCCAGGGTATCGGTAATGCTCTTGACCCGCTTATCCTGCCGGCCGGTCTGAATCCAGACCTGCTGAAAACGCTCAGGCTCGCGCTTGAGGACAGCCTCAACCGCGTGCCAGCCAAACACAAACTCTCCGGACACTGGTTCTGATTCCTGTTACTTGCCTGATTTTCGCGGCTTGGCTTTCTTGTCGTCTTTGCCAGCGCCACTGCCCTTCTTGCCTTTTTTCAGGGCAAGTTTCGCAGCCTTTGCAACCAGCTCATCTCTGGCAGATGGCGTTTCATTATCATCGAAGGCCTCAGGCCCCTTTTTCTTCGATGACGCCGACGCCGGGCGTTTCCTCGGGCGCTTCAGGCCAGGCTCGCCGGGTGACGCACTCTTCTGGCCAGGCTTGGTTCTGCCGGGCGGCTTGCCACCTTTGCCGGGGCCGCGCTTGCCCTTTCCTCGCTCGCCTTTATCTGGAACCTTGAGCGCGTCACGATCTGCCTGTCGATGCACGGGCTCACTGATCAGCTCCAGGTCGATCTTGCGATCTTCCATCCCAACCCGAACGACCTTCACACGAACCTCATCACCAAGCCGGAAGCTCATTGCCGTGCGCTCACCGATGAGGCGATGCTTGGCTGAATCGTGATGGAAGAAGTCACCGCTGAGCGTCGACACGTGCACCAGCCCCTCTATGTAGACGCCAGAAAGCTCCACAAAGAAACCGAAGGGCACAACGGACGCAATGACACCGTCGTACTCCTCACCGACATGATCACTGAGGTACTCACACTTCAGCCAGGCCATGACGTCACGGGTGGCATCATCGGCACGGCGCTCTGCCATCGAGGTATGCTCACCCAGCTGCTCCATCCGGGCCATATCGTAAGGATATTCGGCAAGCTCGGGATCCGGCTTCGGTGGCGGAACTACATCCTTGGAAGGCTGCCCGCCGTGAATAACCGACTTGATGGCCCGGTGATTAATGAGGTCCGGATAACGCCGGATCGGCGACGTAAAGTGGGCATAGCCTGCATAGCCAAGGCCAAAATGGCCACCCTCTTCCGGACTGTAGACGGCCTGGCTGAGCGAACGCAGCATTACCGTTTGGATCACATTGGCATCCGAGCGATCCTTGATACTGTTCAGCAGCTCCTGATAGTCCGCAGACGTGGGGCTATCGCCACCCCCCAATTGCAGACCCAGCTCACCCAGGAACAGCCGCACTGCATTAAGTCGCTCTTCTGACGGGCCATCATGGACCCGGTAGAGTGCCGGCAGTTTGTGTTTTTTCAGGAATCGCGCTGTGGCAACGTTCGCACACAGCATGCACTCCTCGATGATCTTGTGGGCGTCGTTGCGCTGCACCGGAACGATCTCTTCTATCTTCCGGTCGGCGTCAAACACAATCTTGGTTTCGGTGGTTTCGAAGTCAATTGCACCACGCTCGGTACGGGCCTTGCGCAACAACTGGTAGAGGCCATAAAGATTGTGCAACTGCGGGAGCACGTTGGCGTATTGCTCACACAGCTTGTAGCCCTGTTCGGTGTCCGGGTGCTCCAGCATGGTGCTTACCTTGTTATAGGTAAGCCGAGCATGACTGAACATGACCGCTTGATAAAAACTGTAGCTGCTGATATTGCCAGCGGCGCTGATGGTCATATCGGCCACCATGCAGAGGCGGTCGACCCCCGGGTTCAGCGAACACAGGCCGTTGGACAGCTTTTCCGGCAGCATTGGCACAACGTGATCCGGGAAATAAACCGACGTACTGCGGTTTACCGCCTCTTCGTCCAATGGTGTACCTGGACGGACGTAGTGGGAAACATCGGCAATCGCGACCAGCAGACGATAGCCACCACGGGCCCTTGGCTCGCAATACACGGCATCATCAAAATCCCGTGCCGTCTCGTCGTCGATCGTTACCAGCCTGAGATTGCGGATATCCTTCCGGTTGACCTTGTCTTTTTCAGTGACTTCTTCCGGAATTGCGGCTGTTTGCTCACCCACGGCGGGTGGCCAGCTATGGGGAATGTCGTAGGAACGAATGGCAACGTCAATCTCCATTCCCGGCGCCATATGCTCTCCCAGCACCTCAACAACCTTGCCCAATGGCTGGGTGCGTACGGTAGGCTGACGAACAATATCCACCACCACGTACTGGCCATGACGGGCGTTGCCGCAATTTTCCTGGGGAATGAGCACCTCATGGTTGATCCGCGCATTTTCCGGAACCACGAAGCTGATACCGCTCTCCTGGAAAAAACGCCCTACTGTCTGGCTGGTCCGGTATTCAAGAACCTCGACAATCACACCCTCACGTCGACCGCGGTCATCCACCCGATCTACCCGGGCAGCCACCCGGTCACCGTGAAACACCTGTCGCATCTGGCGGGCTGTAAGAAACAGGTCGGAGCCGCCATCGTCCGGCACCAGAAACCCGAAGCCATCCTTGTGTCCGATCACGCGACCGGTAACCAGATCCGCTTCTTCAATGGGCAGGTAGGCGCCACGGCGATTGCAGATCAGTTGTCCATCCCGGCACATGGCGATCAAACGCCGCCGAAGGGCTTCAATACCCTCCTCCGAAGACTGACCAAGCTCGGAACACAATGTTTCATGTGTTGCGGGAGCCCCGCGATCCTTGAGATGCGAGAGGATAAATTCCCGGCTTTGAATAGGATTATCGTATTTTTGGGCCTCACGGCTGGCGTGAGGATCCCGGTCGTTTTTCTTCCTGGAAACCATTCGGATCCTTGTCCTGAGGCTGCACCAACGCGGCACAGTATAGATTCGTTTGCAACGAGTATAACGTTGGGATGGAGGTCCTGCCTATCAACCTGCCCGGAATAGGCATAAATACCTGCCATTCTTTTTGCGAAAAAATGTTTGACAGCCCAGGCCGGAATTATTAAAGTACGCGCCATCGGTTGAGGCACACACCTCAACCTTGGCAGAAACGTTTAGTTTTCAACAAGCTAAGGTTCTGCAAATCACCTGCCGAGGTGGTGAAATTGGTAGACACGCTAGCTTCAGGTGCTAGTGGGGGCAACCCCGTGGAGGTTCAAGTCCTCTCCTCGGCACCATTTCCTCCCTCAGGAAGTGGTAAATTGGCCAACCGGCCACATGTTGACTCCCTTTGAAGCACAGCCAACTCCTGTAACTCCCGTGCACGCGCTCCCTGCAGCCAGAAAAGAATCCGGTTCAATAGTACCTATTCCAGCAGTTCAACCAGATACTCAGACAAACGCTGGTAGCTATACTCCACCCGCGCATACGCGGAGCTGGGAATGCCCTCGAACTCGCGGCCACAGTCACCGCCCGCACTGTATCGTGTCAGGTAGGCATCACGAATAAGATTCGGTTGTTCAGCAACGAAGCCCGGCCCGCCTGCTGTCGGGTAATTCATCACCCACTCGAAACTGCCATCCCCGGTTACCCTGTCTAGCCCAAGACGATCGGGATCGAGGAATCCGTATCGCAGCAGTCGAAGATCCGGTTGCTCCGGGCCGGAAAACTCCCTGCGGTCGAATTCCAGGACGGTATCGGTAAAACCCTCGGGCTGAGGGTCGTAGCCCGAAAACTGGTAAGGCTGAACGCCAGTGACAACCTGATTCGCGTCCACGGCATCCTCTTGCGGGGTGCAGTTACTGATGCCGACCGCAAACGTCACGGCCTCCACCTCACTGCCCTGCTCTGAAAGCCGGTAACCCGGAAACACAGAAGACGAATTCGCCATGTCCGGAACCAGCGTGCGGGTCTTGCCGGCGCCATACTCTGCAACCAGCTCGGCCAGCTCACCACTGTCCTTTGTCCAGCTGTAGGTTACCTCGGGGTTACCGCCGAGCTCAGTCGAGCCTGCTGAAATCCCGCGATACTGATGGCAGGTGGTACTGGTTTCGAAATAGGCAAGGCGGTTGTCCCAGTCGAAAATCAGACGCTCATCCGTTCCGTCTTCATCGAAATTCAAGCGGCTCTGCTCCGACAGTGCGGCAGAGGGTAGCCACTGGGTGTGCAGGTTCGCCATATAACCATTTACACCGATCAGGCGCGCCAACTCCGGCATGGACGGTGACAGACAGCCATTCGCCGAGACGGATAGCAGACGCCCGCTCTCACTGTAATCGAAGGCCAGCTCGGCGGAGATCTGCAGGCCTGAACGATTGGCAGGCAGGGTGTCCTGGTTGGAAGGCTCGGCGTATACCTTCTGGCCGGTGAGCAGCACGGGATCGCTCAATTCCACATCCACTTCGGGCAGGGTCAGGGCGTCGGCATCGACATTGGCAAAGTCACCCTGAGCAGCAGTATCGACCACCGCAATAACGTCCGCGGCATTCTGAATCAGAGAGACGCCCAGCAGAAACGCCGCTTCCCTGCTCAGGAATCGCTCCGTGCCGTCACTGTTCTCTGCTGCCAGCAGGTCGTTGTAGGCCGCGGGGATCTGACTGGCCATGAATCTTGCCAATGCCCTGGCGTAGGCGTGTGAGCGGTCGTCCTGGGCGAGAATGTAATCCCGCACCAGATTCAGGTCCGCCAGGCTGGCAGCAACGCCAGGTGGCGTTTCCAGGAACGAACCCAGCCCGACAACGCCCCGGTAACGGGCCAGTGTTGTCAGTGGCGTGATATTGCGGACACCGGGAGGCGCCGACATCAGATAGGCGCTGGCCACCGGCACCTCGCCGTTGCGTGTTTCCTCAAGGGTTTTACCCGGCAGGGCTACGGCATGTAACGGATAGTCCCTGGGATCCAGGTCCGGGCCCACGGAAGGGGGTAGAACCAACTCCGAGATGTCGATTGTGAAACGGCCACCGGTACCGCTCATTGCCGTGGGCTCACCCGAGGCAAGGGTGACTTCTGCCCCGTTATCCAGTTCGATGACCAGGGGCCCCGGCGTAAACTGGCTGTCGCCATCCATATCCAGCCAGACCCGGGCGTTGTTCAGGTATCCGTCGATAACCTTGCCGGTATAGGGCGCCGGCTCACTGTACTCCACACCATCAAAATCCCGCCCGTCCACGGGCAGTTCATCGGATTCCTCGCCGCAACCGGCCAGAGCGAGGGAGAGAACAGACACAGAGAAACCTATCAGGCGTTTCATCGCGGCAACCGTTTATCCTTGTTAGAGGTTGTGCCGCTACTTTAGGGGATGTGGTGGCCGGAGACCTTGATAGGTTTGGCAATTTGTAAAGTTTGGTAACCAGACGGGACACTCTTCACGACGAACAGCTGTAATGGGAAAACCCGCCGAGATCGAACAGCTCGAAAGGCTTTAGACGGTTGTAGCGATGCTCAACCCCATCCGATTGCTCGTCATAGGGTTGATTCAATACTTTTTGCAGTTCCCTCAGTGGCAGATAATCACCGTCAGCAGCTTGCTGATAGGCCGGAACCACGAACCACTCGCGCATGGTGTATTTCGGGTTCACGAGTTTCATGTCCCGGGAGAGCTCCTCGCGGAGCCGGGAACCGTTGCCCGCTCCGTCGATTTCAATCTGGCATTTCCACTTGGCAAGCCATTCGGACCACCGCTTGAGAAGCCCTTCCGAATCAGTTCCACCTGCTTCATCCAGTGACCTGTAAAAGCTCTGCTTTAGTGGCTCAATATCGTCGGGTACCGAGGACAGCTCACGAAAGAAAATGGTGTAATCCACCGGGGTACGGGTCATCAGCATCATCAGCTCCCGGAAAAGTTCGGCGTCAAAACCTTTCAGCCCCAGTTTCGCTGACCACATCCGTTCCATTTCCGCCTGCATCACCTCCGGAAAACCCTTCTGAATCTCATCGAGCTGAGCCAGTTCCTCTTCATGGCCATTGAGCAGTGGACGGAGGGCCGAGCAGAAACTCTTGAAGTTCTGCTCGGCGGCCGCCGGTTGATTCAGGAAAGCAAAGTGTTGTCCGCCACCGGTCCACGGTTGATAAAACGGCTCAAACACTTCGCAGAAGCCGAAAGGCCCGTAATCCAGTGTGAAGCCGCCAGCGGCGCAGTTGTCGCTGTTGAAATTGCCCTGGCAATAGCCAACTCGGATCCAGCTTGCGACCAGCGAGGCAAGGCGGCCGCGGAACGCCTGTGCAAGCATGACGACTTTGGTGGGAGTCGCGAGCGTCTGGTCAATGACCCCGCTGTACTCCCGATCAATCAGGTGCAGCACCAGCTGTTCGAGCTCTTCGATTGCTCGAGGATGCTCCTGTTTTCTGGCCCTGCGACCAAAGAGTTCAAGCTGGCCAACCCGGATGAAGGAAGGCGCAACGCGGGTGGAAATGGCAACCGGCTCCGAAACGAGCTGGTCGGGATCCCGGGAATGTGAACCCTCGGAGTACCAGGGACGTCGCACCCGCTCCGTTTTCGAGACATAGAGGCTCAGTGATCGCGAGGTTGGCACACCCAGGGCGTGCATGTGCTCTTGCGCCAGGAATTCACGAACGCTGGAACGCAGAACGGCGCGGCCATCGCCACCGCGACAATACGGGGTCTGCCCGCCACCCTTGAGCTGCATTTCCCAGCGCCGACCGTTGAAAACGGCTTCGAGTACCGAAATGGCACGACCGTCTCCGTAGCCGTTGCCGGTCTGAAACGGGCACTGTTGGGTGTATTCGTTGCCGTAGATGGAAAGCGCGTAGCCAGAGGCCCAGCCCAGTTTTCGCATCGGCTCCGGTACAAGCGAGAGGTCGCCGGAGAACATCCGGATAAAGTCGTCGGACTGGGCCAGGCTGTCGGCAAAGCCCAGTTCGCGGAACAAATCCTCACTGTGGGCAACGTATTCAGGGGTTTCGATGGCCGTGGGCCTGACCGGCACATAATGTCCCGAATAAACCTGCCTTGGCTGATGATCCACACCATCGGGAGTGGCATCCGGATCACAGTTCAGACTATCCATGAGGGAATAGTCTGCCATCGGTGCAAGTTCTTCGAGGTTGGTCACTTCGAAACGGGGTTCTCGCGACAACGGCTTGTTCATCTGTGCCTCTCCTGATCAAAGGAAACGGGCAGTGCCAGCACTGCCCTCACTTGCCCTTATGACCAGCCCCCGTGGCGAGGGTTCAGAATGAACGGGCAACGATTTCCTTCATGATTTCATTGGTGCCGGCGTAGATCCGCTGCACCCTTGAGTCCGCCCAGGCCCGTGCGATCGGGTATTCCCACATGTAGCCGTAGCCGCCGTGAAGTTGAACACACTCATCCATCACCTTGCACTGCAGGTCTGTGGTGAGCTGCTTCAGCATCGCCGCGGTGGGGATGTCGAGCTTCTTGTCCAGATGCAGCTCCAGGCACCGATCAGTGAACACCCGGGCAGCGGTAATTTCCGCCTTCATTTCCGCCATCTTGAAGCGGGTATTCTGAAACGCAATCACCGGCTTGCCGAAGGCGTTGCGCTCCTTGACGTAATCCAGGGTCCACTGCCAGGCGGCTTCGGCTGCGGCAACAGCACCCAGGGCCACCTGAAGGCGCTCGGCCGCAAGCTCCTGCATCAGCTGGAAAAAGCCCTGGCCTTCGCCCGGACCGATCAGATTCTTCTCAGGTACTTTCACATCCTGGAAGAACAGCTCGGAGGTGTCCTGGGCCTTCATGCCCACCTTGTTCAGGTTCTGGCCTTTCTCGAAACCTTCCCACGCGGTTTCCACCATGAACAGGCTGATGCCTTTGGCCCCTTCCTTGGGGTCGGTCTTGGCAACAACAATAACCACGTCAGCAAGCTGGCCGTTGGTGATGAAGGTCTTGGAACCGTTCAGCACGTAATGATCGCCGTTTTTCACCGCCGTCGTTTTCACGCCCTGCAGGTCCGAGCCGGCACCCGGCTCCGTCATGGCAATGGCGCCAATCATTTCGCCGCTGGCCAGTTTGGGCAGATAATGATTTTTCAGCTCGTCGGAGCCGTAGTTGAGCACGTAAGGCGCAACAATGTCAGAGTGCAGGCCCCAGCCTATGCCCGTCAAGCCGGCCCTGGCTACCTCTTCGATCAACACCGCGCTGTACCGGAAATCCGCGCCAACACCGCCAAACTCTTCCGGCAGGCATGGGCAAAGGAAGCCCAGCTCACCAGCTTTCTGCCAGAGCTCGCGGCTAACCTGGCCGTCTTTCTCCCACTGATCATGGTAAGGCGTTGCCTCTTGCTCCAGGAACTTGCGGACAGAATCGCGAAAGCCTTCAAGGTCGGCGTCGAAGAGAGTGCGTGGAATCATGGTGAACCTCGGTGAATAACCTGTGTTGTGATTGTCGTTCACCAAGTCTCTGCCCGGAGCCCGGTTTGCTCAATGATGAAAAGCATCAATCGGGCTGGCCAAAACCATCGCTTAGAGCAGCCTCAGCCCTTGCGCTTGTCCTCGGCCCGGGCTTCGCCCCATCGGGGCATCAGGTCCTGGGGCAGGTTCAGATGATCAAGGATCCGGGCAACAATAAAATCCACCAGATCCTCGAGCGACTGGGGCTTGTGATAGAAGCCGGGGCTCGCCGGCATGATGACGGCACCCATGCGGGTCAGTTTCAGCATATTCTCCAGATGCACCTCGGAGAAAGGTGCCTCCCTGGGAACCAGAATGAGCGTACGACGCTCTTTCAGCGCAACGTCTCCGGCCCGCTCAATCAGGTTGTTACTGGCACCGGTCGCCAGGGCCGAGAGCGTTCCGGTACTACAGGGGCAGACCACCAGTGGCGCTTTCTCCCCGGAGCCCGAAGCCGGCGGTGCAAACCAGTCTTCCCGACCAAACACCAGAACCTGCCCCGGTTCAGCGCCCGAGTAGGCAGACAATGTTTCCTGCATCGCCGGCGGCGTTCCCGGCAGTTTCAGATCGGTTTCCGTGGCGATCACCACCTGCGCAGCCCGGCTGACCATCACATTCACCCGGCAGCCTGCTGAGACCAGGCACTGCAACAGGCGCAGGCCATACTGGGCACCGGACGCGCCAGTGAAGGCCAGGTTTACGGTCGTTGGCCGGTTATGGTCGTTGGTCATGAATATCGCCACTTGTCAGTCAGGGGGAGTCGCCGGTTGCGCCGGATCAGCCACGGATACGCTCAAGCTCGGCAATAAGTTTACCGTGAATACCACCAAAGCCGCCGTTGCTCATGATCACAATGTGGCAGGGGCTGGGAAGATCTTCCAGGGTGCGCGCCAGCAAATCTTCCACTGTGGCCTCCACCCGGTGTCGATCGGAACCGGCATTCAGCGCCTGCCAACCGGCAATCAGTTCGGGCAGCCACTCCATGTCATTCAGGTTCGCCCACAGAACCCGGTCCGCGATTTCCGCGCTGGGCAGCAGTGTCTGCTGGTGGACGCCCTGCTTCATGGTGTTCGAACGAGGCTCGATCAATGCCAGGATAGGTTCATCACCCACCTGGTTGCGCAAGCCCTCAAGTGTGGTGGCAATGGCGGTGGGATGATGGGCAAAGTCGTCGTATACGCGCACCCCGTCTATGTCCGCCAGCAACTCCATCCGCCGTTTGACGCCGGAGAACCGGCACAGGGCGGCCACCGCATGGTCTGGGGTGACGCCCACGTGACGGGCGGCAGCAATGGCAGAAAGAGCATTGCGGACATTATGAAGACCGGTCTGATCCCACTTCAGCGTTGCCACCGGCTGTTCGTGGTGAATCACCAGAAACCGGCTGCCATCCTCCGATAGCAGCTCGGCCCGCCAGTCCGACATGCGCGGGGTCTCGCTGCCAATGGCGGTGTCCTGAACCGGGCTCCAACAACCCAGTGCCAGGGCATTGTCCAGGTGGCCATCCACCGCGGGACGGATAATCAGGCCCTGGGAAGGGACGGTCCGGACCAGATGATGAAACTGCCGCTCGATGGCCTCGACGTTTTCGAAAATATCGGCGTGATCAAATTCCAGATTATTCAGGATCAGGGTATGGGGGCGGTAATGGACGAACTTGGAGCGCTTGTCGAAAAAGGCGCTGTCGTACTCGTCCGCCTCGATCACAAAAAAGTCGCTGTTGCCCAGACGCGCCGACACGGGAAAGTCCCGGGGAACACCGCCCACCAGGTATCCTGGTTCAAACCCGGCCTGATCCAGGATCCAGAGCAGCATGGACGTGGTTGTGGTCTTGCCGTGGGTACCGGCTACCGCCATGACCCAACGGTGCCTAAGCACCTCGCGGCTCAGCCACTCGGGCCCGGACATGTAGTCGATATTGCGGTTGAGCACCGCTTCGACTTCCGGATTGCCGCGGGACATGGCGTTACCGATGAGCACCAGGTCCGGTTTCGGCTCCAGGTGATCCGGGCTATACCCTTCCATCAGACTGATACCCTGAGCCTCCAGCTGGGTGCTCATGGGTGGATAAACACCCTGATCGGAGCCTGTCACGGTATGGCCGAGTTCCCGGGCCAGAACGGCCAGGCTGCCCATGAAAGTGCCACAGATTCCGAGGATATGAATGTGCATTCCGCAACTGCCCTCTGAGTTGAAACCCGACAAGCCTCCCGTATCCGCCCCACCCCGTCAAGAGCCACGCTATCCGCAATCCTGCTCATGAAAATTGCCGTCGATTGGCGTATCATCTGCGCCATTGTCGAACCAGCAGGAGGCTCCAGCCCGAGATGGCCATCAAGAATGCATTCTACGCTCAGTCCGGCGGTGTCACCGCCGTCATCAATGCCAGTGCCTGTGGCGTCATCCAGACCGCCCGCAAGCATCCGGACAAAATCGGCAAGTTGTTTGCCGGACGCAACGGCATTATCGGGGCGCTGAAGGAAGAACTGATTGATACCAGCCTCGAAAGCGACGATGCCATCCAGGCACTGATTCACACCCCGGGCGGCGCCTTCGGCTCCTGCCGTCACAAGCTCAAGAACATTTCCGAGAACCGGCGCGAGTACGAACGCCTGATCGAGGTGTTCCGGGCCCACGACATTGGCTACTTCTTCTACAACGGCGGTGGGGATTCACAGGACACCGCCTACAAGGTTTCCCAGATTGCCGACAAGATGGGCTACCCAATTACCTGCATCGGCGTGCCCAAGACCGTGGACAACGATCTGCCGTTCACCGACTGCTGCCCGGGCTTCGGGTCGGTTGCCAAATACATTGCCACGTCCACCCTGGAAGCCAGCCTGGACATCAAGTCCATGTGCGAAACGTCCACCAAGGTGTTCATCCTGGAAGTAATGGGGCGCCACGCCGGCTGGATTGCCGCATCCGGCGGCCTGGCCGGACAGGGCGAGGGCGAACCGCCCCACGTCATCCTGTTCCCGGAAATCCCTTTTAATCGCGACGCCTTCCTTGAGCGCGTGGATCATTGTGTGAAGGAATATGGCTACTGTGTAGTCGTGGCCTCCGAAGGTGCCCAGTACGAAGATGGTCGCTTCCTGGCGGACGCCGGAGCCAAGGACGCGTTTGGCCACACCCAGCTGGGCGGTGTTGCTCCGGCCCTGGCCAATATGGTCAAGCAGGCCCTGGGCCATAAATACCACTGGGCCGTTGCCGACTACCTTCAGCGCAGTGCCCGCCACATTGCCTCCGCCACCGACGTGGAGCAGGCCTATGCGGTTGGCAAGGCCGCCGTGGAAATGGCACTCGACGGCAAGCAGGCTCTGATGCCCACGATCGTCCGCGAACAGGGCAAACCTTACGTCTGGAAGATCGGTGAGGCCCCGCTGAGCGAAGTGGCAAACCAGGAGAAAAAGATGCCGATCCACTTCATCACCGACGATGGCTTTGGTATCACCCAGGACTGCCGGGACTACCTGGAACCTCTGATTGCCGGTGAGAGTTTCCCGCCATTCGATAACGGCCTGCCGCGTGTTGCCAAACTCCAGAACACGCTGACCGAGAAGAAACTGAAGACCGAGTTCCAGCTGTAGCCGAACGAACAGCGTACCGGAAAGCAAAAAAAGCCTGACAGAGTAGCTCTGTCAGGCTTTTTCATTGTTCAGACACTACACGCAGATGATTAGCGGGCCAGCTCCGATTGCTGGTCGCGCATGTAGGCGTAGAACTGATCAAACCCACCCACGTACTGGTTGCCCACCAGGATCTGCGGCACGGTATAAACCGGCCGGCCAATCTTGTCCGCGATATCCTGCTTGCTCATGCCCTTCTCGATCATATCGACCCAGACGTAGGGAATGTTCCTGGCCTCACACAGGCGCTTTGCCTGAACGCAGAAACCACAACTCGAGCGGCCATAAATCGTGACCTGCTCCATAAACACCTCCCTAAAGTCTCTGGCTGTATGTTTCAGGACTGAAATCCTATGGCTGAATGATGGCACGGCGCACGCTAATTTAAAATTGATGCTTTGAATCGCCACCATAGTAGCCGCCCATCATGTCCTCAGGCGACCGAGCTCCCGCTCCAGAACCTGCACTTCATTGTCCAGGGCCTGACCACTGCCTTTGACGCGACCAGCAAGTTCCCGGAGATCGTTGGCGGCGTCACCGATATGAGTGAGGTTGCGATTGATTTCCTCGCTCACCGAGCTTTGCTCTTCCGCTGCGGTCGCCACCTGGGTCACGTGTTCGACAATGGTTCCGATCCGCTCGACAACCGTGGCCAGGGAATGGGCCGCCTCCTGGGTGCCATCCACCGCCGAGGTGGCGCGATCAACACCGCTCTGGATCACCGAAACCGCCCCGTTCACATCCTGCTTGAGACCGTCGATCATGGTGCTGATTTCATCGGTGGATTCCCGCGTCCGGGAGGCAAGGGTTCGGACCTCATCGGCGACAACGGCAAAGCCGCGCCCCTGCTCACCGGCCCTTGCCGCCTCAATGGCGGCGTTAAGCGCCAGCAGGTTGGTCTGTTCTGCGACGCCACGGATGACATCCAGGATCCGGTTGATGTCCTCACTGCGATTGGCCACCTGGCCGATCGCAGTGCTGGCCTCGCCCATATCATTGGCCACCGCGCTCACGCCGTTGACTGCGGACGACAAGGTGTCCTGGGTAAAGCGGATGCCGTCCTGGGCCATCCGGGCATTGTCCGCCGCCTCGCCGGCAAATCCCGCGACCTCACCGGCAGCGACAGACATTTCGTTCATGGCGGTCACCACGCTGTCGATGTCCTGATGTTGCCTGCCGGTCTGCTCATCGGTCTCAACCGCAATACTTCCGACATCCCTGGCCTGTTCGCGGACCTTGGCGTTTACGTCCTTCAGGTCGTTGATCATCTCTCTCAGCCTCGCCAGGAAGGCATTGAATCCGCCAGCCAGCTCGATCAGCTCGGCGTGGGTGTCGATTTCCAGCTCACGGGTAAGGTCCCCTTCGGCACTGGCCAGGTTCTTCATGCGATCCCGGATCTCATCCAGCGGGCGGGTCACCGAGCGGACCAGGAGAACGAGGGCGACAACAGCAAGAACCACGACACCGATGCCTACCAGGGTCTGGCGGGTCGCGGTTGCGGCCACTTCGTCTGACAGCAGGCCCGTGATTTCGGAAACGCTGGCAAGCGCGGCATCTCTTGGCAGTTCAATCAACAACGACCACTCGGCATCGGGCAGACTGATTTCGACGGGATAGGCCACGGCCAGGGTCTGGCCGTCATCGAAGGTCCCCCCACCCTGATGCAGTCCTGAGAAGGTATCGCCATGCTCCGGCAAAGCTTCCTGGAGGGGCCGACCAAGATGAGCCTCATAATGACTGGATGCCGCGATAAGACCCTGCTCGCTGATCAGCGTGACCCGGGACTTGCCGTCAAACAGTTCCTTGCTGACACCGGAAATGGTTCTTTGCAGTGTCGAGAGATTGATATCGACGCCCACCACGCCGGCGAATGCCCCGTCGTCCAGAATCGGAACCACCAGGCTGGTCATCAGCTCGGAATAGCCCTCACTGATTTCGTAATCATAGGGCTCCATGATGCAGGGTGCCCTGGTGTCCCGCGAGCACAGATACCACTCGGCTTCCCGAATCCCGAATTCGTTCAGACTATCCAGATACTTCGTAGCCGGGTCCTCGGTGCGGCTGAAGTGAACCTTGCCCTCCGGATCCCGGTAGTAATAGATTTCCAGGGTACCCTCGTCGCTGCTGTGCTCCTCAACACCACCGGTGAAATAGCGATCCTGCCCATCATAGCCATCCGGCTCGAACTGGGCGTATATCGAGCTCAGACTTTTCTGCTCCTCAAGCACGGCGCCAACAGTCTCCTGTAGGGCCGTCCTGCTGATTCGACCGGAACTGTCGGACTGAATATTTCGGGTAATGACATTGCGGACGACTTCCGGGGTCCGAAAGGCAGTTGCAAACTGACCACTGACCAGCTCGCCGAACTTGCCAGCGGTTGCGCTGAGCTGATCCATTACAATGCCCTGCACCGTATCCCGGGTCTCGACACTCAACCTCTTCTCCATGGCTCCGAGAGACAGCTGGGCAGTCACCACGATACTGATGCCCATTATCAGAAGCAGGGACACAACGAGGGCGTAGAGCTTGAAGCGGAGCGATAACTGTTTCATGGTGAAGGCGGACCTGCGGGGAGTTGGAGGTTCATTCTATTTTAGAGCACGGAGGGGCCGGTGGCCTACCTGACGCTATTTCTGACCGCGTTCGCCGCTGCCACGCTGCTGCCCGCTTACTCGGAAGTTCTGCTGGGCACGCTGATAACACAGGGTTACTCCTGGTGGTGGCTGTGGTTCTGGGCAACACTGGGTAACACGCTGGGCTCGGTCGTTAATGGAGTTATCGGCCGGCAGGTAGATCGCTTTAAGCATAAACGCTGGTTTCCGATCAGCGAGATGCAATTGCACAAGGCGAGGAACCGCTTTAACCGATATGGCCAATGGTCTCTGCTGATGGGCTGGCTGCCTCTGGGCGGCGACGCGCTGACCCTGGTTGGCGGGATCATGCGCGTGCCGTGGCTCAATTTTGTGATACTGGTAGGAATTGGCAAGGGGGCCCGCTACGCCTTTGTGCTCTGGCTCGTCGCGGAGGCGTCCGGTGCATCGTCACCTTCACCGTAGAGGTATTTCCGAAGCAGCGGCTCGCCGTTAAATTCGGAATTCAGAACCGCAACGAATGTGTAGACCCCGATCAGTTTACGGTTAAGGAACACGAACTCCTTCGGGGGCACGCGGAAATAGCGACTGATCGCCGACCGGGCCGCCTGACGCGCCACCCGGGACGGCAGTTCACTCTGCTTCCAACGATACTGGCCATGGCTGTTTACTGCATAGTCTGGCCAGGAATCCTTGTCGCTGGAGAGCGGTTCAAGCACCGACATGCAGACCTGGCCAAACTTCTCCAGTACCTCCTCCGGCCACTCGGTGCTCATGAAACGCAGCTTCACGCCACCATCGATTACCGCATCGAGGTCGTTCTCGTAGGATGCCTTGATCATCTGGATGACCGGTTTGAGAAACTCGTCCGAGTAGGACTGCACGGCGCCGAAATCGAGGAGGACGATACGGTCGTACCCCGGGTCATCCCCTTTTTCCCCGGCAATCCGGATGCGGTAGTTGCCGAAGTTAGGATCGGTCTGTATTTCGCCCCAGATGAACAATTCCCGGAAAAACAGCTCCAGGGCGGCCTTGCCAAGGGCACTGCGACGTTCCAGCGGGAGGTCCCTGACCGACTGGGAACTGACCGAATGCCCGTGTTCGTAGGTTGAACAGATAACGTGCTCGGTTGAAAACTCCGGCAGGACCCTGGGCACAATGAACCTCGGATCCGATGCCAGCATGTTGCGGAATTTCTCGGTGGTCTTCGCCTCAAGGCGATAGTCCACCTCCCGATGCATCATCTGCCGGACTTCCTCCAGCCAGTCATTGAACTCGGGGCCAAAACTGACCAGCCTGGCCACTCGCAGCAACTGGGCGACAGCATTCAGGTCGCTGTCTACCGCGTCGGCAACGCCCGGGTATTGCACCTTCAGCACCAGCTCCAGGCCGTCACTGCGGCGCCAGGCCCGGTGGACCTGCCCCAGCGATGCAGCGCCAATAGGCTCGGGCTCTACATCCAGTTGCGCCAGACGCTCCGCGCCCAGCTCGTCTTTCAGCACACGCTCGATAGCCGGCCATTCCAGAGAAGTGGTCTGATCTTCCAGGGTGTGGAGCGCTTCGGTGACTTCCTCGGGCAAAAAATGCTCGCCGTACAGAGCCATAACCTGGCCAATCTTGACCACGCTGCCCTTTAACTTGCCCAGTTCATCCACCAGGAACCGGGCCTGGCTCGAAAGCATGGCGCGGTGACGTTTTTCCCGGTTTTCCCGAGTGCTGAACCAGTTGGTTGCCATGTGTGAGGCCATACGGGTACCGGCAAACAACCCGGCACGGGTCAGACTCAGCCTGCGCTCGAAACTGCCTGTCTTGATGCGGGAAACCGAATTTCCTGAACGTCTGGAAGACATAGTGACCTGTTCGGATCAGAGAATTTCACCACGTTTGGCGGCTTACACCATTATACGGATAGTCAGGGGAGCTGACCTAACCGAGTCGACCGGCCTGCCGCGGCCACGGGGCCAATGCGCCAGCCCCGTTGCCGGTTTACATCTGCACAACCGGATCGTTTACGTTTCGACACAGTTTTCGCCGGGAAACCGGTCTAGTATTTCTAGATACGTAAGGTCCAACAACGACTATCACAACAACAAGATCTGAAAATGCCGCAAACAGCAAGAAAAACGCCGGATACGGAGCTGTCGCAGTTCCGGGTCAAGGGCGAGATTCCTGTCCCGATCCTGATCAACTGGCTGACCGCTGTTGCCGTTCCCCTGCTCTGTTTCTTTGCCTGGCGCTCCAGCCTGCAGAACGACCCGATCACGCCGCCACTACTGGTTGGCTTCGCCGTTCTTCTTGCCGTCAACTCTGTGAGCTACCTGCTCTTCGGTAACAAGACCCTGCAGCGTCGCGGCTTCATAACCCTGATTACGGTGCTGTTCACCTACCTGGCTATCAACGCGGTAGAGGACGGTTCCGCCATTATCTGGTTGTTTGCCTACCCGCCCATCATTTTTTACATCAGCGAATCCCGGGTTGGGTTGCTCGCCTGCTGTGGCGGGTTCGCCGCCGTCATCTTCCTGTTCAGCCCACTGGGGGATTTCCTGTTCGAGCCGCCGCACAGCACCAGTTTCAGAATCACCATGATAGCGGTGCTGGGTTTTGAAATGGTCACCTGTTACATCCTTGACCAGAGCCGTCGGCGCAGCAAGCTGGGGTTGCTGAAGCTGGCCGCGGAATTCGAGTATGCCGCCAAGCACGATGCCCTGACCGGCCTGGCCAATCGCCGCGAAGCGCTTGAGCAACTGGACATCGAGTATCAGCGCTATCTTCGCAACGCCCGGCCCTTTTCGGTGCTGCTGATGGACATTGACCTGTTCAAGAGCGTTAACGACAACTACGGGCACCATGTGGGTGACGAGTTGATCATTTTGGTGGCCAGGACCCTTCGGGAACAATGCCGCAAAGTTGATACGCTGGCCCGATGGGGCGGTGAGGAGTACCTGGTTCTGCTGCCCGAAACCAATACCGGGGAGGCGCTGGCATCCGCAAACCGGATCCGTGAAGCTTTTGCCGTCAGATCCGTGAGCACGGAGCAGGGCCCGATTCAGGCAACCATCAGTGTGGGGGTGGCGTCGATCCGTGGCTCGGAATCCATTGATCGCCTGCTGCAGCGGTCAGACGAAGCCCTGTATCGGGCGAAATCCGAGGGACGTAACCGCGCATGCGGTTACGAGAATGAAGCCGCGGCCTGAGCTACCAGCCCTCGCGGAAATCGACATCGTGGTGAGCCAGGCCACTGACCAGCTGCTGCGACAACCGCTGCTGCACGTCAGCCAGTGTCACACCGGGAACAAAGTCGCGAACCTGACACATGGCCATTCCGGCGTAGCCGCAGGGGTTTATGCGCTGAAAAGGCTCCATGTCCATATCCACATTCAGCGCCAGGCCATGAAAGGAACAACCCCGGCGAACCCTCAGTCCGAGCGAGGCAATCTTGGCGTCGCCCACGTAAACGCCCGGGGCGTCCGGTCTCGGAGCGGCCTCAACGCCCAATTCTGCAAGCGTGCGGACGATGGCCTGTTCGATCTCGTCCACCAGAGAACGTACACCAAGTTTTTTGCGAGTCAGATTGATCATCAGGTAAATCACGAGCTGGCCGGGACCGTGGTAGGTCACCTGCCCGCCCCGATCCACCGGGATCACCGGGATGTCGCCCGGGGCAAGAATATGTTCGGCCTTCCCCGCCTGGCCCTGGGTATAAACCCGCGGATGCTGCAAACACCAGAGTTCATCCGCCACACTGTCATCGCGGTCAGCGGTGAAGGCCTTCATGGCCTCCCAGGTTTCCAGATAGGGCTGCTCACCCAGGGATCGGACAATCAGGTCAGGCATCAGGCTCAGAGCACCATGTGTACGCGGCCACTGGCCTTGAGATCCTCGAACAAGGCCTTCAGTTGCGCTTCGCCCGTGGCCACAATCTTCAGTTGAACCGAGGAAAAGCGGCCTTTGCTGCTGTCGTTAACGGTGATATCGGTCTCGCTGATTCCGGGGGCATGCTGCTCCACAACCTCGACCACGAACTCGGTGAAATCCGGGGCCGCATTGCCAATCACCTTGATCACATAGTCGCAAGGAAACTCAATTTTTGGTGCTTTCGGCTCACTCATGCCGTTTTACTCCCCGGGATCAACATCACCCTACTGAAATAACTGAACGAAAAAGAGCTTGATGGCGTCCCAGATGCGTTTGAAAAAGCCACCTTCGGGAACCTCGGTCAGGGCCAACACCGGCTGATCAACCAGTACCTCGCCGTTATAGGAGACCTTGACCCGTCCCAGCTCGTCCCCGACTTTAATGGGTGCCTTGATCACAGAATCAAGGTCGACCGTCGATTCAAGATCGTTTCGGGAACCCCGTGGAATGGTCACGTAGACATCCTCAGTCATGCCAACGGAGAGCTGATCAGCCTGACCGCCCCAGACACGGGCTTCGATGAGCTCCTGGCCCGACCGGAACAGGCGTTCGCTCTCATAGTAGCGGAAGCCGTAGTTCAGCATTTTCTGGATTTCCTGGGCCCGTGCTTCTGAACTGTTGGTGCCCATAACCACGGCAATAAAACGGGTGTCGTTGCGTTTGGCAGAGGCAACAAGGCAATAACCCGCCTCCTCGGTATGGCCTGTTTTCAGGCCGTCGACACTGTCATCGCGCCAGAGCAGACTGTTCCGGTTCGGCTGGCGAATGTTGTTGTAGGTGAAATGTTTTTCAGCGTAGAGCGGATAGTTCTCCGGGTAATCGTTGATGATCGCGCGGGCCAGCATCGCCAGGTCATACGCTGTTGAGAAATGCTCCGGCGAGGGCAGGCCGGTCGCGTTCACAAAATTGGTGTCTTTCATTCCCAGCAGCTGGGCCTGCTGGTTCATGATGTCAACGAAGGCTCCTTCACTGCCTGCAACAAATTCCGCCAGGGCAACAGAGGCGTCGTTGCCCGACTGAATGATGACTCCCCTGAGCAGATCTTCGACCGAAACCTGGGTGCCTTCCCGAACAAAGGTGCGCGAACCTTCGGTCTTCCAGGCATTGACGCTGATGGGAACCATGTCGGACATGGCAATGCGGCCCTCATCAAGCTCACGCTCGACAATATAGGCCGTCATCATTTTGGTCAGACTGGCCGGAGGCAAACGCTCGTGGCTGTTCTCCTCCATGATGATCCGTCCGCTCTTGGGATCCATCAACACGTAGGAGCTGCCGGCAATCTGCGGCGGCGACGGAATCAGCACCGACTGGGACATTGCCTTGCCTGTCAGGGCAAGCATCAGCACAAGGACAACGGAGAGAGTTCGAAAAGCAGAGTTTAAGGCCATGGGTCCATTCATTCGTCGTTAAGTGTATTTTTTTAAATATGTCGTGTTCGGTTTATTCAGTGCGTATCGGTCAGCAGGATGGACTGATCGAAACCACGGGCTTCCAGCAGGCTTTGGGTACGCCTGGCGCTGTCTTCGTCATTGAAGGGGCCCACCTGAACCCGATGAAAGCGCCCCGCGGAGGTATCCACTGCCCGAACGCGCATCGGATTCTCCAGCACCGCCCTCACCTGGCTGAGCAGTTTTTCAGCCGGATCCCGGCTGCTGAAGGACCCCAGCTGCACAAACAATGACCGGTTGGTCATGGCCATGTCACCGCTTGCCTCCACCCGGCTTTCAGCGTAGCCGGCCGGATCTCCCGGGGAATAAGGCTCGCCGGCAATGAACATGGCGCCATCCGGCCTGACGGTGATCGCAGCCACCTCCACACGGGCCGTGCCCCTGGCCTGGTACCCCAGCTTCTTGGCAGCGGCGTATGACAGGTCGATGATCCTGTCGCTGTGAAAGGGACCGCGGTCGTTGACACGGACAATCACCGAGCGACCGTTATCAAGGTTCGTTACACGTGCATAGCCGGGGATCCGCAGGGATTTGTGCGCGGCGGACATGGTGTACATGTTAAAGGTTTCGCCGTTGGAGGTCTTGTGGCCATGAAATTTCTCGCCGTACCAGCTCGCCGTACCCCGGGCGACATAACCGTCGTTGCTGTCGAGCACGTGGTACTGCTTGCCCCAGACCTGGTAGGGCGATTTATTGCCCGCCCTCCTGGGGGCCTCGTAAACCGGAATCGCATCGTCAAGACCGGACACATCGAAGTTACCCGAAGGGGCCCTGTCGGTTGCCAGGGTATAGCGGGACGAATGGTCCGTTTCCGGGGCCGACGCGCAGCCGCCGAGTACCAGCGACACAACCACCGACAGCAGGAGGGAGAATGAGGGCTTGCAGTTCACTGTCCGGAATTCCTCTTGACTACACTGGCCACCAGTATCAGGTTCCCGGTGGTCCAGCCTTCATTGTAACGGGTTCTCCGACGGAATCACCATTACCCTGTGGCCATGGTTTGATTGACCGAATCAGGCGCCAATCATTCGCCGATGGGTATGAATCGACATCAAAACACCAAAGGCTGCCATCAGGGTGACCCCCGATGTCCCACCGTAGCTGATCAGGGGCAATGGCACACCAACGATTGGCAAAAGTCCACTTACCATCCCGACATTTACGAAGATGTAGATGAAGAACGTCATGGTGAGCGCACCCGCGAGAAGGCGGCTGAACGAATCCTGGGCCGTCGCGGCAATATACAGACACCGCAGTATGATCAGGAAATACACTGTCATCAGGATCAGCATGCCCACGAACCCGAACTCTTCAGCCAGCACTGCGACGATGAAGTCGGTATGGCTCTCTGGCAGAAACTCCAGGTGCGACTGGGTTCCCTGAAGCCAGCCCTTGCCATCCACGCCACCGGAACCGATGGCGGTCTTGGACTGGATGATGTTCCAGCCGGCGCCAAGGGGGTCACTTTGAGGGTCCAGAAGCGTCAACACACGCTGTTTCTGGTATTCCCTCATGACGAAGAACCACATCAGCGGGGCCGAAACGGACACCATGGCCACGAACGCCGTGATCAGTTTCCAGCTGATGCCCGCAAAAAACACCACGAAGATACCGGCCATGCCGACCAGCAGCGAGGTCCCCAGGTCCGGCTGCTGCATGATCATGACCATGGGCACCAGAACGATCGCCAGCCCGACGGTCACATGCCGGAATCTGGGCGGCAGGAAATGCCTGGACAGATACCAGGCCGCCATCATGGGAACCACCAGCTTCATCAATTCCGATGGCTGGAAACGTGGGAGTCCCGGGATCGCCAGCCATCGTTGCGCACCCTTGGCACCAACGCCCACCAGCAGAACCGCAATCAGGGCCACAATACCGGCGCCGTAAAGCCACGGCGCCCAACGGCGAAACACCGAGGGATCCAGCTGGGCAAATACCAGCATCACGACAAACGCCACGCCCAGCCGGATGCCCTGAGCCTTGACGACCTCGAGGTTCCGGTCTGCACCGCTGTAGAGCACGAACAGCCCGCCGGAAACCAGCAGGAGTAACAGCAGCAACAGGATTGGATCCAGATGCAGCGCTGTCCAGATGCTCCGATGCCGGCCAAGAGGATTGCTTGCGGTTGAATCCAGTAACGCCTTGAACGCCATCAGTCAGCCACCTCGCCGACACCACTGACCAATGCGCTATCCCCCTGGCCATAATCCAGCAACCAGGAGTCAAACAGCGCCCGCGCGACCGGTGCCGCGGTGCCACTGCCGCTGCCGCCGTTCTCGACAATAACGGCGACGGCAATTTTCGGGTTATCTACCGGCGCAAAACCCACGAAAAGCGCATGATCCCGAAGCCGCTCGCGGATTTCTTCCTCATCGTATTCTTCATCCTCGGCCAGACTGAAGACCTGGGCAGTTCCTGTCTTGCCTGCCATCTTGTAGGGGGCACCACGGCCAGCACCCCGGGCAGTGCCCTTCGCTCCGTGCATGACTTCAACCATGGTTTCCACCACATACTCCCAGTCGTCCGGGTTCTTCAACTTGAGCGGCTCGTGGGTTTCGGCCGGCAGGAACTCCTCGACCGGGCGATCCCCCTTGATATCTTTCAGTAACCTCGGCTCGACCCACTCGCCTCGATTGGCGATTAGGGCGGTCGCTGTCGCCAGTTGCAACGGTGTTGCCAACATGAAGCCCTGGCCAATACCCAGGTTCACGGAATCTCCCGGATACCAGGGTTCATTGCGCACTGCCCTTTTCCAGTCTCTGGAGGGAAGCAAGCCGCTCAGGGCCCCGGAGACATCAAGCGTCGCGTCTTCCCCGAAGCCAAAATGAGACAGGTAGCTGTGCATGGTATCCACGCCCATTTCGACCGCCGCCTCGTAGAAGTAGACGTCACAGGATTCGGCCACAGCGTCCTTGAGATCGACCCAGCCGTGCCCCGTCCGCTTCCAGTCGCGCCAGACCCGGCCACCCTGATTCAGCCGGAAATGCCCCGGATCCCAGATGGTGTAATCCCGGGTGGTCGCGCCACTGTCTAGGGCGGCGACCGCAAGCATGGGCTTGAGGGTTGAGCCTGGCGGGTACTGACCGCGCAAGGCACGGTTGAACAGGGGCTTGTCTTTGCTGTCGCTCAATTCCCGATAATCGTTGACGCTGATACCGGTGACGAATTTGTTGGCGTCAAACCCCGGCACGCTGGCCAGCGCGAGAATGCCGCCGGTATCCGGTTCTATGGCAATGATGGCGCCCCGACGACCATCAAGAAGCTCGTGGGCACGCTGTTGCAGCCTGAGATCCAGATGCAGCTGCAGATCCTCCCCGGGAACCGGGTTCTCACGTTCCAGAACCCTGAGAGTCCGGCCACGGGCATTGGTTTCGACATGCTGGTAGCCGACCTGGCCGTGGAGGATTTCCTCGTAGAACCGCTCAATGCCCGACTTGCCGATGTAGTTGGTGCCTGCGTAGTTGACCGGATCGATCCTCTGCAACTCATCCCGATTGATACGCCCGACAAATCCCAGGGCATGGGCCGTCAGCTCACTGTGGGGGTAATACCGTACCAGCTCAGCCTTGACCTCGACGCCCGGAAGCTCGTGGCGATGCACGGCGAGGCGTGCCATCTCCTGCTCATTCAGGTCATAGCGAAGGGGGATTTCCTGGAAGGGTCGGCGGGGCTCCTGAAGCCGACGCTGAAACCGTTCGCGGTCTTCCTCGGAGATCTCCAGGATCGCGTCAAGCTGCGCCAGGGTATCGTCCATGCCCTGTACCCGCTCGGGCACAAGCGTCACACTGAAAACGGGGCGGTTCTCCGCCAGCAGGGTGTTATTGCGGTCGTATACCAGCCCCCGGGGAGGAGGCACGGACTGGACCTGGACGCGATTCTTGTCTGAGAGCGTGGTGTATATCTCATGTTCCACGACCTGAAGCTGGTACATCCGGGCAATCAGGCCACCGATAGCGAGCATGACAAGCACCAGCATGACCAGGCTCCGCCGCTGGAAAAGCCGGCGTTCCGCTGCCGTATCCTTGAACTCACCCCATGGCATAACGTCCCCCTAGGCCCGGTGGTACGGGTGATTGCGGGTGATCGACCAGGCCCGATAGAGCTGCTCTGCCAGAACAATACGCACCAGGGGATGAGGCAGGGTCAGGGGCGACAGCGACCATTGCTGGTCGGCCCGTTTGCGGCAATCGTCGGCGAGGCCATCCGGGCCGCCCACCAGAAAGCTGACGTCCCGGCCATCCTGTTGCCAGTTCTCCAGCTGCGCCGCAAGCTTTTCGGTCGACCACGGCCGCCCACCAACCTCCAGCGCGATGACCCGGTCTTTCGCGCCGGTGGCCGCCAGAATGGCGTCACTTTCTCGCTGCATCAGCCTGGGGATATCGGGATTCTTGCCCCGATGGGCGACGGGGATTTCAACCAGTTCCACGGGTAGCTCCGGCGGCATGCGGCGGGCGTAATCTCCGAATCCGGTACTGACCCAGTCGGGCATTTTCTGCCCCACACAGATCAGGCGTAACCGCATGATTATTCGCTGCCCGCAACACCAAGATCCGGAGCATCACGCCAGAAGCGCTCCAGATCGTAAAATTCTCGTGTGGCAGGCATCATAACGTGAACAACCACATCGCCCAGATCCACGAGAATCCAGTCGCTGACGCCGGCACCTTCAACATTGCTCGCGCGCACGCCCTTCTCCTTCGCTTCGACCACGACGGAGTCTGCCAGGGATTTTACATGTCGGTTGGACGTTCCGGATGCCAGAACCATGAAGTCGGTGACACTGGTGCGGTCACGGACATCGATCACGCTGATGTCCTGTGCTTTCACATCTTCAAGCGCATTAATTACCAGATCTTTCAGTTGCTCTGCCTGCATAATCACCCTGTTGGACGGGCGTTTGCCGGTATGGCCGCCCGAAATGTCATATTCAGACGCGATTGTAGCACTAAAAGTTCCCGTCAGGGCATGCTCCATAGAGCCCCTGGCGGCGAATTTCTGTCCAGACCGAGTCAGGCACCAGATAGCGTGGCGAACGGCCGTCACCGATACGCTCCCGAATACCGGTCGCGGAAACATCCAGCAAGGGTGGATCCAGCTCGAGAACGCAGCCGCAGGGGCTGTCATGCAGGGCCTCCGGGCTTTCCACACCACGCTCTGCCAGTAATCGGGCCGGTTCGGAGGATGGGTCCAATGCCGGGCCCGGCCGACGGACCACAACCACATGCGCCAGACCCGGAATCTGCTGCCATTCCCGCCAGCGATCGAAGCCAGCAAATGCGTCCGTGCCAACCACCATCACCAGGGGTTCATCCGGGCCAAGCTCGGCCCGGAGTTGGCGAAGGGTATCGGCGGTGTAGGACGCTCCTTCCCGTGAGAGCTCACGGTCGTCAATCCGCAACTGGGGCTCACCGGCCACTGCCAGCCTCAACAACTCCAGGCGCTGACTGGAAGACGCCCCGGTTTGCCCCCGGTGAGGCGGAATATGACAGGGCACCAGGCTGACGTAATCCACGCCAAGACGATCGCTGATTTCCAGTGCAAGCCTGAGATGGCCATGATGCACCGGATCGAAGGTCCCTCCATAAATGACATGCATGGGCATCAGGTCCGGATGTGCCCGTCACCGAAGACCACGTATTTCTGGGATGTGAGGCCTTCCAGCCCCACCGGTCCCCGGGCGTGGATCTTGTCAGTGGAGATGCCGATTTCGGCCCCCAGACCATACTCGAACCCATCGGCGAAGCGCGTGGAGGCATTGACCATCACCGAACTGGAATCCACCTCCGTGATGAAGCGCCGTGCCCGCGTGTAGTTCTCGGTAATGATGCTGTCGGTATGCTGGGAGCTGTAGCGGTTGATATGGGCAATGGCGCCTTCCAGGCCGTCAACCACACGCACTGCCAGGACCGGAGCCAGATATTCGGCTTCCCAGTCTGCCTCGGTAGCTTCTACCACGCCTTCGACGATGGCCCGTGTTCGCTCGCAGCCCCGCAATTCCACGCCTTTTTCAACAAAAGCCTGGGCCAGCAGAGGCAGGATATCCTCGGCGATTTCTGCATCCACCAACAGGGTTTCCATGGTGTTGCAGGTTCCGTACCGGTGGGTTTTGGCGTTGATCGCCACCTTCAGCGCCTTTTCCGGATCGGCATGGCTATCGATGTAGACATGGCAGACGCCATCAAGGTGTTTGATGACAGGCACCCGGGCATCGCGGCTGATGCGCTCGATCAGCCCCTTGCCGCCCCTGGGCACAATCACATCAACGTAGTCCGGCATGGTGATCAACTCTCCGACCGCAGCGCGGTCCGTTGTCTTGATCACCTGCACCGCATTCTCGGGCAGTCCCGCTTTGGCGAGCCCCGCGGAAAGACAGCGGGCAATGGCCTGGTTGGAATGAATGGACTCTGAGCCGCCCCGGAGAATGGTCGCATTGCCCGACTTGAGGCACAGACTCGCAGCCTCGACCGTCACGTTGGGACGGGACTCGTAAATAATACCGATGACGCCTAACGGAACACGCATCTTGCCCACCTGGATACCGGAGGGCCGGTAGTTCATGTCGGTGATGGCACCGATCGGGTCTGGCAGGGAGGCCACCTGGCGCAGGCCCTCAATCATGGTATCGATTCGCTGGGGTGTCAGCTCCAGCCGGTCAAGCATCGCCGCATCCAGGCCATTTTCCCGGCCCATCTGCAGATCCTTGCCATTGGCGAGGGCCAGTTCTTCCCGGGCTGCATCCAGGGCCTCGGCCGTCGCCAGGAGCGCCTGATTACGCACGGCGGTGGTCGAACGAGCCACTCCGGTTGCCGCTGCACGGGCCTGCTGCCCAACCTCAGCCATGTACGCTGCAATATCCATTCAAATACCTTTCTGTTTTCAAGCGGAATCGGGAATCAGGGCCTAACTTTACCTTTCCCGTTTCAAGTACGCATCCCAAACAGATATTATACCGCTGCGATATGCCATACTCGGACCTATAAAGGTTCCCCGGGGACGGTTTTTCAAGGGAGTTCGGGAAAAGGAAGGACACCATGGCCCAGATGGCCGAAAAATTCCTGTTGAGCAAGTTGTCGCGAGCGGGCTTCGTGGCCCTGATCGCCATTGCGACCCTTTGCGCCGTGCTGGGCGAACCCATGGTTGCCGCAGCCGCGGCTGCCGCGGCAGGTATTGTCATTGCCGGAAAGACGTTCCACCCCAACCGGGTCCACCAGCCCTGGCCGAGAATCCAGCAGGCTTTCTTTGTCGTGCTTCTGCTGATACTGCTGGCCAGTTTCTGGACTGGCCCATGGATCCTGAGTCACTGGCTTTACGCGCTGCCTCTGGTTGCTTTCGCCCTGGTTCCGCCAGCGGCCGCAGCCGTGGTAACACTGATCATCGCTGTATTGGCAATGATCGCGACACAATGGGCGGTAGGCCTTGCCGACCGCCACCAGATGATCAGCGCCTTTCTTCTTACCCTGCTGCTTTCGGCGTTGCTGGTCTTCCTGCGGGACTACAAGACCCGTCAACTTGCGCCATTGCGCCGTACCGACGAACTGACCCAGGCGGCCAGCCGGGAATACCTGTCTGCCGACCTGCACAAGGAAATCCAGCGCAGTGAGCGGGAGGGCACCGATATGTCGATTATCATGATCGGGCTGGACACCCATTTGAGCGATGACGAACCGGATGAGGACATCCGCTCGATTCTTCCCCGCATTGGTCGCTACCTGCATTCCCAGATCCGTGATTTCGACACCTACTACCGGGTCGCGGACCTGCAGTTTCTGGTGATCCTGCCGGGCATTTCCACCAGCGACGCGATCGCCCGCGCCGAGACGATCCGCAAGGGCCTGGCAACGCTTCTGGAATCCCACGGCATGAACCTGACCGTCAGCACCGGGATCGCCGGCCTGAATATCGGTGACGATGCCAACAGTCTGCAGCAGAGTGCCGCGAATGCCCTGCGCCGGGCCCAGCAGCAGGGAGGCAACCGAAGCCAGGCCTACAGTTCATGGTCGCAGCCGGCACAACCAAGCCAGCCTCGGGCAGAGGGGCCAGTGGCATGACAGAGACCCGACTGAGAACCTGGACCCATGCCTTTGGCTACGGCATCGCCTGCCTGTTCATTTTCACCCTGGCGATGCAGAACCTCCGCTATGGTTTCTACGAACTCTTTTACCTGGCCTCAGGGATGGCGGTTCTGACCCTCGCGGGTGCCGTTTACACCATCATTTGCCGCCGGCACCAGCTGTCGGCCCCCGGGCACCTGGTCATCCTCTCCGGCCTGAACAGTGGCATGCTGGCAGCGCTGCTGACCATGGACGCCCCGGGCATCAGCCACTGGGCCATGCCCCTGCTGGTGCTGAACCTGCTTATCCTGCCCCTGCGTCAGGGCGTCGGGCTATCGCTTCTGCTGCTGGTACCCATGTCGATCATCCTGTTCCTCGAAAAGGCACCGGCTGACGCCATTGCCATCACGGGGGGCCTGTTCATCCTTCTGGCGGTTGCAGCACTGTACATCTGGCACTATGACCACATGGCCCAGTCGGCAGAGGACCTCGCCATTACCGATCCGGTGACTGGCGCCCATAATGCCCGCTTTCTGGATGAAACCCTTCAGAAAGAGATCAGCCGTGCCATCGCCACGGGGCATTGCCTGTCCGTCATCGACCTGAGCATTGATTACGCCGACGAAGTGGCCGACCTTCACGGCAGGGACCAGGTTCAGGGCCTGTTCAGGGATATGACCGAGCACCTCTTCGGCGTGATTCGGGCCGGCGATACCCTGTACACACTGAAAGACTCGGAGTTTTTCCTGATCCTGCCGTTTACCCCGGAAGAAGGCGTGCGAGTGATTGCCGAGCGGATTCGCCGCACCATTGCCGAACACCACTGGCCGGTGGTTGGCAAAGCCACAGT